>RCUQ01000020.1_pt1 | contig 252379 bp, 227 predicted proteins | sample 2166351 | NCBI WGS metagenome assembly RCUQ01 (sample SAMN09932597, study PRJNA488358) | compost metagenome | feature: garden; material: soil; isolation source: compost soil in acetonitrile-enriched culture | place: Germany: Experimental Botanical Garden Goettingen | collected 2016-01-27 | reverse complement strand
ATCACGGATTTGATGCATTTTTGGCAAAAGGGGACAAATAGGCATGAAGGCATGGCTTTTTTCCCTGAACCATGACGCTTTCGGGAAAATCACTAGCACCCTCTTCCTCTTGTCCCTTGCATTTGCCGGTGCAACACAGGCCGCGCCCGCTGGCGCGCCTGCCGCATCTGCAGCCCCTGCATCTGCTGCAACAACTGGCACTGTTCCCAGCAAGCCTGCAGTCAAAGCAGCACCAACCGTAAAAATCAACCCTAAATCCGATTGGCACAAACTCACTCCTGCCCAAAAGCTGGCACTTGAACCGCTGGCCGCCGACTGGAGCAAGCTCGATTCCTTCCGTAAAGAGAAGTGGCTGGAACTGGCCAATCGTTTCTCGACCATGACGCCGCCTGAACAGGAACGCATGCAGGAACGTATGCGCGACTGGGTCAAGCTGACGCCGGATCAACGCCGTCTTGCGCGTGAAAACTACAATCGCGCGAAAAAACTGAATGCCGAACAAAAAGCCAAGCAGTGGGAAGAGTATCAACAGCTGCCTGATGAAAAGAAAAAACAGCTGGCTGAAACGGCACCGCCGCCAAAACGCATCGTGAATCCACCGCGCTTGAGCAATAACGGGCAAGGTCCAAACGCAAGCCCAAATGCGGCGCAAGGCAAGTTGCCACCTAAAGCCACCTCGCCGACACCAGCCAAACAACCAGTGCCGCGTCAGGAAGCAATTCAACCTTCATTGCCGATACCTGTGCCGGCAGTAGCGCCTGCAGTACAATCACCATAAAACTGCCGCTACCGCCCTCCTATGTCATTGAACAGCTCAGACACTCCCACTATTAAACGCCGCCTGACCACAATGATTTACGAGGGCTTCATACTATTCGGTATCGTCGCCATCGCAGGTCTGCTGTTCTCCACGATTTTCCAGCAACGCAATGCCCTCTATCTGCGCCATGCTTTGCAATACTGGCTGTTCTTTGTCGTCGGCGTCTATTTCGTTTGGTTCTGGATACATAGCGGCCAGACCCTGCCGATGAAAACCTGGCGCATCCGCGTAGTGACGGTCGATGGTCATGCGCTCAGCGCCAAACATGCGATCGCACGTTACTTCCTGGCCTGGCTCTGGTTTCTTCCCGGTCTGGCGATTGCATGGGCACTCGATGCCAAGATGTGGACCGCGGTCGCAATCGTCTGCGCCAATGTCCTAGCCTGGGCACTGGCTGCCTACGTCCATCCGAGCCGTCAGTTTTTGCATGACCGCATCGCGGGCACCAAACTCATACAACTCAGCAAAATCAAATAAGCAAACAGCTGTCACCAATTCAGAGCCGATGGCTCTGAATACTCACTTGCGCCCTCTCTGCCTGTCTATTCCTGCTTAAAAATGAATCTTGTGGATTCCTTGCGGTCCATGTATATGTCAGCTCATTACAACTACTTATTGCAGCTACTATAATGAGTTGTAACTTCAGTACTCATCTTGATTGACGTGTCATGCCTGCACAGGCATTTTTGCGCAGGTATTTTGTTTAACCAAAAGCGGAGAAGTCACATGGTAAAGAAACTGAAAAAAACGACGAAATCAGGCGTTAAACAATTGAACGATGGCGTACACGCCTCAGCACAACAAATCTGGCAAGCCGGGCTGGAAGCCTTTGCAAAGACGCAGCAAGAGGGTGAAAAAGTCCTCGCCAAACTGGCTAAAAAAGGCAGCACTCTGCAAAAGCGCACACGCAAAATCGCTGAAGGCAAAGTGGCAGACGTGTCGGATGGTTTGCTCAAACTCAGCAATAGCGTAGGCAAGCAAGCATCCAGCTCATGGGACAAACTGGAGCAATTGATCGAAAGCACAGTCGCCAATTCACTCAATCATTTTGGCGTCTCCACCAAAAAAGAACTGGAAGCACTACATAAACGCATAGACACGCTGACCAAGAAAGGTTCAGCTGCCGTCGCCGCGAAGAAACCAGCTGCAAAGAAAGCGGCAGCTAAAAAAGTCAGCAGCAAAAAAGCCGCAGCACCGGCCAAGAAAGCCGTCGCTAAAAAAGCCGTCGCCAAGAAAGTGACAGCCAAACCGGCAGCCAAGAAAGCTCCGGCGAAAAAGACTGCTGCTAAAAAACCAGCCGCGCGTAAAGCGGTTGCGGTTAAAACGGCTTAAGAGCAAGCTGACACCAGTATCTGTATTCATAGCACCTCAGGGTTTGCGCAATGCGCAAACCCGCTTCTGCACCACCCATTACTTCACACTCGCATCCCTTTAAAATGAAATCTCTCTGTGTATATTGCGGCTCCTCGTATGGAGTCAAACCTGTCTATGCCGAAGCTGCACGTGCGCTGGCAAAAGAAATGGTCGATCAACAAATAGCGCTGGTGTATGGCGGCGGCAATGTCGGCCTGATGGGTGTGATTGCCAATGAAGTGCTGCGCCTTGGCGGCAGCGCCACTGGTGTCATTCCGCAAGCACTGATGGATAAAGAAGTCGGACACCGGGAGCTGACGCATATGCACATCGTCAAAGATATGCATGAGCGCAAGGCCATGATGGCCGAATTATCGGATGGCTTTGTCGCGATGCCGGGCGGCATAGGTACGCTGGAGGAATTGTTTGAAATCCTGACCTGGTCGCAACTCGGCTTCCATGAGAAACCTGTCGGCGTACTGAATGTGGATGGTTTTTATGACGGGCTGATCGCCTTCCTGCAAAATCAGGTGGCGCAAGGTTTTGTGAAAGACAATCAAGCCGCATTGATGATGCATGAAACAACTGCACCAGCACTACTGAAACGTTTGCAGAATTTTGTACCGCAAGCCAGTACCAAGGTACTGGATGCACTGGCCGCTAAAACACTATTGCCGTAAAAATTCCCAGCCCAAATGCTGCTGATCTGCCGGCTCGCCAAGCAGCGAGCCAGCGGCATCAGGCATCCAGCGCCTGACGGAAATCTTCAACCAGATCAGCGGTGTCTTCTATCCCTACCGAAACACGAATCAGCGATTCAGCGATACCCATGCTGGCACGACGCTCGGCACCCATTTCGTAAAAAATAGTGTGCGCCACCGGAATCACCAGCGTGCGGGTGTCGCCCAGATTGCTGGCCGACACACCCAGTTGCAGGCGATTCAGATAATCGAAACAATCGATGCCATCCTTCAATTCGAAGCTGAACAAGCTGCCGTAAGAACGGAATAGTTCAGTCGAGATCGCATGTTGCGGATGTGATTGCAAACCCGGGTAGTACACGGCCGCTACTCGCTCATCTGCTTCCAGCATCTGCGCTACCGCGAGTGCATTGGCGCATTCTCTATCCATGCGCAAAGCCATGGTTTCGGCACCGACCGCCAGATGATGTGCTGCTTCAGGGCCCAGCGAGCCACCAAAATCGCGCAAGGCTTTGGCGCGTATCTGCGTCAGCCCCCATTGTGGCGCCGGATTGCGCTTATAGGTCTCGAGGATGTTAGGGAAAGCCGCCCAGTCATACAGGCCGGTATCAGTCAGGCTGCCGCCCAGCGCATTGCCGTGGCCGCCTATCGATTTGGTCAGCGCATTAATGACGAGGCCGGCACCTACCGTTTTCGGACGGAACAGATAAGGCGAAGTCATCGTGTTGTCGACGACGTAAAGTATGCCGCGTTCCGCGCATAATTTGCCTATGCGCGCCAGATCAGCCACTTGCGTGCGCGGGTTAGCGATCGTTTCAACAAACACGATACGGGTATTCGGCTGTATAGCTGCTGCCACGTTATTGACGTCCGTCGCATCGACCATTGCAATATCCACGCCCTGCCCGCCTACGGTTTGCCACAGACTATTGGTATTGCCGAACAAAAATGCGGATGAGACGACATGATCGCCTTCGCGCAACAGGGCCTGCACCACAGCACCGATCGCAGCCATCCCGGTTGCGAAGCAGATAGTGCCAAGACCGTCTTCCATCTTGTTAACTTTGTCTTCCAGCGCAGCGACCGTAGGATTGCCTTGCCGGCCATAGCGGTAGCCGGGCTTTTTACCCTGGAATACCGTCGCCAGTTCACGCGCGTCGCTATAACCGAAGGTTACCGAGGTGTGGATAGGTTTGTGCAGGGAGCCGTGCTCTATCGCTTTTTGACGATCGCTATGCAGCGTCGTCGTAGTAAAGCCGTATTTTTTGGAGTCAGTCATAAGGGCCAAGAAAAAAATGCCTGAATGCACACTTACATGTGCAAATCAGGCATAGCTGTAACGTCGATTAAAGAAAAATTAATCTACCTGTGCCAGATTCAAATTCAATTGCGAGCGAACAGCATCGTCCACTTCCGGTTTTGGATTGTTACGGGCAAATTCGATACGATCCAGATAATCGCGCGAAATATCACCAGTCACGTAGATACCGTCAAAGCACGAAGCTTCCAGGCTCTTCAACGCAGGGTTCACGTCAGAGATCGAACGCTTCAGCGCTTCGATGTCTTGATAGATCAAGGCATCTGCAGTGATTTCGCGGCACACTTCTTCGGTGCTACGGCCATAGGCGATCAATTCCGCACGGGTCGGCATATCGATACCGTACACGTTCGGGTACATCACTGGCGGTGCAGCAGAAGCGAAAATCACTTTCTTCGCGCCAGCTTCACGTGCCATCTGTACGATTTCACGGCTGGTGGTACCACGGACGATGGAGTCATCGACCAGCAATACATTCTTGCCTTTGAACTCGGAACCGATAGCGTTCAGTTTTTGACGCACAGACTTGCTGCGGATCGCTTGCCCTGGCATCAGGAAGGTACGACCGATGTAACGATTCTTGATGAAACCTTCACGGTATTCAATGTTCAGTTTTTGTGCCAGTTCCATCGCCGCCGGACGCGACGAATCAGGGATAGGCATCACGACATCGATATCGCCGAGCGGGATTTCTTTTTTGATTTTTTCTGCCAGGTACTCACCCATTTTCAGGCGAGTCGCATATACCGAAGCGCCATCGATGATGGAGTCAGGACGGGCAAAATAAACGAATTCGAACGCGCATGGATTGAGCGTCGGATTTTCAGCACATTGCTGATTGTAGAGTTTGCCGTCGAGGTCGATAAAGATCGCTTCGCCTGGCAAGACATCGCGCAGGAAGCGGAAGCCCAGACCTTCGAGCGCAACCGATTCGCTGGCCACCAGATATTCAGTACCTTTATCGGTTTCATTGAAACCGATGCACAAAGGACGGATGCCGAACGGATCGCGGAATGCCAGCAAGCCGTAGCCGGCGATTTGCGCCGTTACTGCATACGAGCCGCGTACACGTTTGTGCACCATCGCGACCGCTTTGAAAATGGCAGCAGGATCGAGCGAGTAACCGGTGGTTGCTTGCTGGATTTCATGCGCGAGTACATTCAACAAAACTTCAGAATCAGAAGTGGTGTTGATGTGACGTCTGTCATTTTTGAACATCTCGATTTTGAGCTGTTCCCAGTTCGTCAGATTACCGTTATGCGCCATGATGATGCCGAACGGCGCATTGACGTAGAACGGTTGAGCTTCTTCTGCACTGGATGAACCGGCAGTCGGGTAACGGACCTGGCCGACACCGGAATTGCCGAACAGCGAACGCATATTGCGGGTACGGAAGACATCCCGTACCAGGCCGTTCGCCTTGTGCATGCTGAATGTATTGCCGTTATCGGTAGCGATACCGGCAGCATCCTGACCACGGTGCTGCAGCAGCAGCAACGCGTCATAAATCAATTGATTGACAGGGGTGTGAGAAACAACGCCAACAATGCCACACATGGTGGACTCCTCAACTAAAGCAAATTAAAACTAAGAATTATTTATATTATGGTGAATCAAAATTCTATGTGCTGCGCAAACTCGCCCGGCAGGAAAGGTTTGACTGTATGCGCGGCAGTTTCTGCCAGCGGGCTAAACAGTGCATTCTTCCAGAACGGCTGCTGCGGAATGGCCGTCATCCCGCATAACAATACCGCCGCCAGCACGATCAGCAAACCACGCGCCAAACCAAACAATCCGCCCAGGCCGCGATCCGCCAGGGTCAGGCCGGAAGCCTTGATGACTGCATCCAGCGCCATCGTCAACAAGCCCATCAGGATGCGCACACCGATGAACAATACGATGAAAGCCACGATCAGACGGGCCGTTTTGCCCGGTACCATTTCCGGCAACCATTGCGCCAATGTTTCACCATAGGCATTGGCAACGAAAAATGCCACTATCCAGCTCAGCAGCGACAAAATTTCTTTAACCAGGCCACGCAAGGTACTGATAACGACAGAACAAATCAGTACGAATAAAACCAGATAATCAAAAATCGTCACAATCGGTTTGCTTTAATGCCTGACCGCGCATCAGCCCGGGAAGGACTTGCCGGTCAAACCTATCTTGGTCAGCTTCGCGCGTGCCTTGTCAGCTTCTGCTTCGCTGGCAAATGGGCCGATGCGAACCCGGATGCGCTCACCCGATTCCGTCGCCACTTTTTGCGTATATGACTTCAAACCTGCTGCCTGCAGCTTTTTCTGCAATTCATTGACTTTGTCCTGTGACGCCAGTGCTGCGACCTGCAGTACGACTTTACCGGATGCGTGAGGAGTGGCGGATGCGACCGGCTTGCCTTCCAGGATAGCGCGGGCCCGTGCGGCATCGTCCGCCTTGCTTGTGCTTGGAGCATGCGGCGCGGCTTTTGGTTCTACGGCTTCAGGCTTGGCGCTGGCTACCGGCGGCTTTTTTTCCGCTTCGACAGGTTTTGGCTCGACTTTTACCGTTTCCTTGACCGTTTCCTTCGGTGCGGCGGCCGGGGCCGGAGCAGGTGCTTCCGGCTCGACTATCTCTTCTTCCGCACTCAGCGAGTTGCGCGCAGCGTTGGTGTCAGCCTTGGCCACCAGGCCCGCTTTGGCCTGTGCGGCCGGTGCCGGCGTGTCTTTGGATGGAATCTGGATATCGATATCGTCGGGCAGCTGCCTAGGCTCGGAATCCAGGATCATCGGCAAACCGATAACCGCGGCCAAAACCAGTGCAATTGCGCCAACCAGGCGGCGGCGCGCACGTTTCTTTTCTGGCAAGACCGGATCAACCGGTTCCTCGCGTCTGTTGCCCTGCTTGCGTTTGCCGCGAGCCGGCTTTTCCTCATCAGCCTGCGAATAAAAATCGCTCTTGCCGACCGATGATTCCTGCTGATTTTTACGAAGAAACGAGAACAAGCCCATACGATGTAATGTGAAATTCGTCAGTGATGTTCGGAATTACGGAATTCCATGACGCCAGCAACTGTCAGGAACGATCCGAAAACCGCAATTCTATCATTCTCCCCCGCTCGGCTGAGTGCATTTGCAAAAGCTTCTGCAGGTGAGGCAAAGGTTTGTATGCTGCGTTCGGTGTCGCCCACTGGCGGTACTTCGCCATAAGCCTGGATCAGCTTGTCCCTGATCTCCGCCGCACTGGCGGCGCGCGGCAGCGGCAAATCGGTCACGCACCAGTGGTCGATACGACCTTTCAGGTGGCTGATAACGCCGTCTATGTCCTTGTCCTGCATCGCGCCAAACACCGCATAGGTGTATGGGGCAAAGTTCATATTGTCGAGATTTTGCGCCAGCGTGGCGGCGGCATGCGGGTTATGCGCCACATCCAGAATGACTGTCGGCTGCCCTGGTAACACCTGAAAACGTCCCGGCAAATCGACCAGAGCCAGGCCGGTGCGCACTTCCTGTGCCCCGACCGGCAGGCGCAGGCGCAAAGCCTCGAGCGCAGCCAATACCGATGAAGCGTTCAATAACTGGTTCGCACCGCGCAGGCTCGGATAACCGAGGGAATTGCGGCGGCGACCGCGGCCACTGAAATTCCATTGCTGCTTGTCGCCGGAATAATTGAAATCGCGGTTGAACAGCCACAGGTCGGCGCCTATCTTTTCCGCATGTTCGACCAATGAAGCCGGCGGTACCGGATCGCCGCAAATCGCGGTTTTGCCGGCACGGAAAATACCGGCCTTTTCAAAGCCGATTTTCTCGCGCGTATCGCCCAGGTACTCGGTGTGATCAATATCGACACTGGTGACGATGGCGACATCCGCATCCAGCACATTGACGGCGTCCAGGCGACCACCGAGGCCGACTTCAAAAATCACCGCATCCAGCTTTGCATCTGCAAACAATTGGATTGCCGCCAGCGTGGTGAATTCGAAATAAGACAATGAAACATCGCCGCGTACCGCTTCCAGCTTGTTGAAAGCGGCGATCAGTTCCTCGTCGCTGCATGAAATACCATTCACGCGCATGCGCTCATTGAAGTGCAGCAAATGCGGCGACGTGTATAAACCGACACGATAACCGGCGCGCAACAGGATAGATTCCAGCATGGCGCAGGTTGAACCCTTGCCATTGGTGCCGCCGACGATAATCACCGGGCACTCGAACTGCACGTCCATCGCCTGCTTGACCTCGCGTACGCGATCCAGCCCCATATCGATGGCTTTCGGATGCAGCGCTTCGAGTCGTGTCAGCCAGTCAGCCAGGGTCTTGGGATTTTCCATGCAAACTCGTCTTGTAGAGAACAGTATGTGAAGGCGAAAACGCAAATAAAAAGCCCGAACCGCAGAAGGTTCGGGCTGTTTTGACTAAGCCGCGCAATCAGGCCAGGACTTCAGCCGCCTGGTTTTGCAACAAGGCCAGGATACGGGCGATTTCTTCGCGCATTTTGCGACGGTCAACAATCATGTCGACCGCACCTTTTTGCACCAGGAATTCAGCACGCTGGAAGCCTTCCGGCAGTTTTTCACGTACTGTGTTTTCAATCACGCGCGGACCGGCAAAACCGATCAGGGCTTTAGGCTCGGCAATCACCACGTCGCCCATGAAGGCGAAGGAAGCGGAAACGCCGCCCATGGTCGGATCGGTCAGCACCGAAATAAACGGCAGTTTCTTTTCCGACAACTTGGTCAGCATGGAAGTTGTTTTCGCCATTTGCATCAATGACAACAAACCTTCCTGCATACGCGCACCGCCGGTAGCGGTGATGCAGATAAATGGTACTTTTTGTTCCAGTGCGGTCTGCGCGCCGCGGGCAAAGCGCTCGCCGACCACGGAACCCATCGAACCGCCCATGAATTCGAATTCAAAGCAGGCAACGACCACCGGCAAGCTCATGATGGAGCCGCCGAGCACGACCAGGGCATCGGTCTCACCAGTCGCTTCAAGCGCCGATTTCAGGCGATCCGGGTATTTTTTGCTGTCTTTGAACTTGAGCGTATCGACCGGCAGGACTTCCTGGCCGATGTCGTAACGGCCGCCGGCGTCGAGCAAGGCGTCGAGGCGATCACGGGCGCGGATGCGCATGTGGTGGTCGCATTTCGGGCAAACGTGGATATTCGATTCCAGATCCGTGCGGTAGAGCACCGCTTCACAGGATGGGCATTTAACCCACAAACCTTCCGGGATGGATTTGCGTTGTGCCGCATCGGAACGTTGGATACGTGGGGGAAGTAACTTTTCTAGCCAACTCATCGTGACCTCTTTCAATTTGTACTGGCCGAATTGTACCGTTTGCACGGCAATTCGCCACAATTACGTGTTGGGCAGTATTTTACTTGCCTAACACGACATTTTCACCTTATTCGTCCAAAGCCTTGCGGATGCCGGCAATAAACGTTTGCACTCTTTCAACAGCTTGCTCGCGCGGGCTGTTTTCCAGTTCCTGGATAATCCGGCTGCCGATGACCACGGCGTCGGACACCGCCGCCACTGTCTTGGCGGTCACCGCATCACGGATACCGAAACCGACGCCGATCGGCAGCTTCACATATTTGCGGATAGCGGCGATACGTTCTGCCACTTCCCTGGTATCAATATTGGCGGCGCCGGTGACGCCCTTGAGCGACACGTAGTAGCTGAAGCCGCTGCCGAATTTGGCGACCTGCTGGATGCGTTCTTCGGTCGACGTCGGCGACAGCAGGAAGATAGGATCCATATCGTTAGCCTTCAGCGTGGCGGCGAACTCTTCGCACTCTTCCGGCGGGTAATCGACAACGATGGTGCCGTCCACGCCGGCGGCCTTGGCAGCCAGGATGAATTGGGTTTGCCCCATGCGTTCGATAGGATTCGCATAGCCCATCAGGACCACTGGCGTGCTGCTATTGGTCTTGCGGAATTCGCTGACGAAGCCGAGTACATCATGCATGCTCACGCCGAATGCCAACGCGCGTTCACAGGCGCGCTGGATGACCGGGCCCTCTGCCATCGGATCGGAAAAAGGCACGCCCAGCTCGAGGATGTCGGCACCACCGGCCACCAATGCATGCATCAGCGGCACGGTCAGCCCGGGCGCAGGATCACCGGCGGTGATGAAAGGAATGAGGCCTTTTTTATTCTTTGCCGCCAAGGCGGCCAGGGTGGACTGGATTCTGGACATGGAGTTACTTTATAAATTTTCTGTACTGGATAGAGCCGTGGCTTGTGCGCTCTGCATGCGAAGCGCCGCTGTCAACAGACAGCGGCTGCAGCGGATTTAATCGAATTTCAAACCCATACGTTGCGCGACCGTATGCATATCCTTGTCGCCACGACCGGAGAGGTTGGCCAGCACCACCTTGTCTTTCGGCAAGGTCGCTGCCAGCTTGGCCGCGTAGCTCAGTGCATGGCTCGATTCCAGCGCCGGGATGATGCCTTCGATATGGCAGCAATCATGGAAAGCCTGCAGCGCTTCTTCGTCGGTGATCGTGACGTATTGCGCCCGGCCCGAATCCTTCAGCCATGAATGTTCAGGGCCCACGCCCGGATAATCGAGGCCGGCCGAAATCGAATGGGTTTCTATGATCTGGCCGTTTTCATCCTGCAGCAGATAGGTGCGGTTGCCGTGCAATACGCCTGGCGAACCGGCCGTCAGAGACGCCGAATGCTTGCCGCTTTCGAGGCCCTCACCCGCGGCTTCGACACCAACCAGTTGCACATTCTTATGTTCGATATACGGATAGAAAATACCCATCGCATTCGAGCCACCGCCGATACAAGCCACCACGTAGTCAGGCTGGCGGCTGGTCATTTCCGGCATTTGTTCTATGCATTCGTTGCCGATCACCGACTGGAAGTCGCGCACCATCATCGGGTATGGATGCGGACCGGCCACCGTGCCGATGATGTAGAAGGTATTTTCAATATTCGTGACCCAGTCGCGCATCGCTTCGTTCAGCGCATCCTTGAGCGTTTTGGAACCGGATTCGACCGGTACTACCGTCGCTCCCAGCAGCTTCATGCGGTAGACGTTTTGCGCCTGGCGCTTGACGTCTTCACTGCCCATATAGACCACGCATTCGAGACCAAAGCGGGCACAGATCGTCGCCGTTGCCACGCCATGCTGGCCGGCACCGGTTTCGGCGATGATGCGCTTCTTGCCCATGCGACGCGCCAGCAAGGCCTGGCCGATCACGTTATTGATCTTGTGCGCGCCGGTGTGGTTCAGGTCTTCGCGCTTGAAGTAAATCTGCCCGCCGCCCATTTTTTCGGACCAGCGTTTGGCGTGGTAAATCGGGCTGGGACGACCGACGAAATGCTTCAGGTCGTAATGAAATTCGGCGAGGAAAGACGGATCCTTGCTGTAGTGCGCATACGCCTCTTTTAACTCGGCCAATGCCTGGCTCAGGGTTTCCGCCACAAAGCTGCCGCCGTAAGGACCGAAGTGGCCGCGTGCATCCGGCAGGTTATAAGGCGCGGTCTGATGCAAGGCGCTTTCTGCAATTGCTTGTCGCTCGGCAAAACTGCCCAGCACGTCTAATTCTTTCATGGCTTTTCTCTTTGCTATTTTGTCTGAACCGCGGCAGCTGCATCTGCTAGTGCATCTGCTGTTTTTACCGCGGCGATGAAGGCGCGTATTTTGGCTGCGTCCTTGATCCCTTTGTCTTGTTCAACACCACTGCTGATGTCGACCGCATAGGGACGAACGCCTAACACCGCGTCAGTCGCGTTTTGTGCGCTCAAGCCACCACTTAAAACGACCCGAGGCGCGATGTTTTCGGGAATGAGAGACCAATCGAAGCCCTTTCCGCTGCCGCCATAGCTGTCTGTATAGGTATCCAGCAACAAGCCGGTGAACAATGTACTGGCGGCGCGATAATCAGACTCGTATTTTAGCAAATCGGCTGGCTGCATACCCTCTTTTACGCGAATTGCCCGTATGAAGGGACGTTGCACCGCTTGCGCAATCGCTGCGCATAGCTCCGGCGTCTCGTCGCCATGGAATTGCAGCAGGGAAATAGGTGACTGCGCGATAAGGGCTTGCACTTCCTCCAGCGTCGGATTGACGAACAAACCGACCGCAGTGACAAAGGGCGGGATTTGCGCAATCAGCTGCCCCGCTGCAGCAGCAGCGATGTAACGCGGACTCTTAGGATAGAACACGAAGCCGACCGCATCGGCACCGGCTTCGATCGCGCTTTGTACATCCTGGGGCCGCGTCAGGCCGCATATTTTGATTCGGGTGCGATGTGTCATGGGGTATCTATCAATGCAAATTGGGAGCTAGTTGCAACGGTCTACATATAAGGACTACGACCAGAAGAAATTCTGCACATCCAGTTGCGGCAATTGCCACTTGGGATCGTAATCGATTTTGGCCAGATACAAGCCGTCCGGCATAAAAGTTGGTGCTGCAGCCTTGCGATCACGTCCATCCAGTAATTCTTTCAGCCATTCCGGCTGTTGCGAGCCATTACCGACATAAATCAGGGAGCCGACGATATTGCGCACCATGTGATGCAGGAAGGCATTCGCATGCAAGGTCAACATGATCAGGTCGCCACGCTGCTCTATCTTAATCGAGTACATGCTTTTGACCGGCGACTTGGCCTGACATTGCACTGAGCGGAAGGTCGAGAAATCGTGCTCACCCAATAGATACTGCGCTGCTGCGCGCATGCGTTCTACGTCCAGCTTGCGGAATACCCAGCCAGCCTTGCCTTCCAGCAGCGGCGAACGCACCGGATTGTTGTAGAGCACGTATTGGTACATACGCGAACGCGCACTGAAACGCGCATGAAAGTTATCCTGACTCTCCGGATCGTGTACCACCTCGGTGGCCCAACGCACCGCAATCGACGGTGGCAGGAAGGTATTCACCCCGCGCACCCAGGACGACATATCGCGTTCCAGCGTGGTGTCGAAATGCACGACCTGCTCCAGACCGTGTACGCCCGCATCGGTACGGCCGGCACAAATCGTGGACACAGCTTGCAGCGTGAATTTACTCAGCGCGAGTTCCAGCCTGTCCTGCACGGTCAAGCCGTTCAGCTGTGTCTGCCAGCCCTGCCACGGTGTGCCGTCATACTGCACGCCGAGCACGATGCGTTTGGATACCCCGTTCATAGTGAGAATTTACCGGAAAAATCAAAACTGAAAATGAAAACGGGCGCAAGCATAGCATTGCGCCCGTCGGTATGAACAAAACTCATCTCATGGCTAGCCATGAGATGAGTCTTATCGATCAGGAAAGCTTGCCCAGCAAGGCTTTCGCTTTCTCGGACTGTTCACCGTTACCGCCTTTAACCACTTCTTCCAGCAGCTCGCGGGCACCTTCGCGGTCACCGATTTCCTGATAGGCCAGTGCCAGATCCAGCTTGGTCGCCATTTCCGCATTCGCAGAATAGCTGGCCTCGTCACCCAAACCATCCAGTTCAGGCAAGGCCGTATCGACCGCGCTGACAGCTGCTGGCGGTTCTACCGGATCCAGTTCCAGCGCGATGTCGGACAAATCAAATTCCGGCAGGTTTGCTACCGGCTCAGTCGCAGCAAAGGTCCCGGTATCTTCAGGGAAGTCGAGCTCAATATCATCCGGCAGCAGGAAATCAGGCGTCGCAGCCGGCGCCGCTGGGGCCTCGGCTTCCGGGCTAAAGAACTGCAAGGTATTGCCCGATTTGGTTTCTGCAGTGGCGCTCTTGTCGTCGAGGAAGTCAAAGTCGATGGCAGCGACATCCGCCGGGAACTCGGCAGGCGCAGCTTCCGCTTCCGGCGCTTTGTCTGCCGTCTTTTCAATATCCAGACCTTCCAGATCGAAATCCAGATCTTCCACTACATTCTTAGGCTCGGTCTCAGTCACAGCTAAGTCTTCCGACTCGGTATCAATCTCGGAATTATTGCTGGCGAAATAAGCCGCTGTACCCAGCACCGTGGCTGCGGCGGCAGCCGGAGCAATCGTATGCAAACCGTCATGTCCGTCCAACGGTTGGGTCGGCGCGGTCAGAGCCGACGCTTTCGCGGCAACTTCATCCGGCACCGCACCATGTGCATACAGCGGGTTGCTAGGGTCGAGGATCAGACCCATGGTCGCAGCTTGCGCCCAGTCATCGCCCTCACCTTTGGTCATGCTATAGAGCTCAGTGGCGAGGATTTCAAACGAACGCACATCGTTACGGCTGGAGTAAATCTCCAGCAATTTGACGCGCACTGCGTGGCGATCCGGCTGATTGCGCAATGCTTCCTTCAGAATTTCTTCCGCTTGCGCATCGCGACCGTAAGCAATGTACACATCAGCTTCCGCGATCGGATCCACTTCATTCGTATCCAGCTGGCTGGCAGACGGTACGAAGTTGGAATTGAACACGCTGTTATTGGTGTCTACACTTTGTCCGCCAGTCGAACCGAACAGTGAGTTCGACTTCAGGCTGGAGTCTGTGATGATGCTGTCTTCAAAAGATTTAGGCTGTTGCTTGCGACGACGCGAGCTGTAGATACCCAGACCGGCCAATAAGGCCAGCAAGGCAGCTGCGCCCGGCAGGAACAGTGCATTCTGCGTCAAATCTTCAAAGAAACTAGGTTCCGGTGGCGGCGGTGGCACGACGACTGGTTTCTTCGGCTTGACTTCTGCTACCGGCGCAGGCTGCGCTACTACCGGTTTTTCTTCCGCTACCGGCGGTGTGACTGCCGGTGCTTCTGCTGCAGGAGTCGGTGCCGCTTCCGGCGCCGCTGGTGCTACTGGTGGTGTAACTGGTGCCGGCGTTGCTGCCGGCGCTGCCGCGGCGCTGGCTACTGCAGCGGCTGCTTCAGCTTGTTTCTGCTGTGCTGCCAGATCCTTGTTTTTAATCTCAAGAATTTTTTGCAGCTCATTGACATTCTTTTCCAGCTCTTTGACGCGTGCATTGGCATCAGCAATTGCCTTGTCCTTGGCAATCAACTCCTCCGCGCCAGCCTGGTTCGCCAACTTGTCTGAACCGGCAGCAGCGCCGGACTTCGACAGTTTCAGCTTGTCTTTCGATTCTGTTGAGGCACCCGACTCATCTTGCACTTTGGCTGTGATCTTGCCACCGTCAGCCTGCTTCGCATCATCCGATTTTTTCGGTGCTGCGGTTGCGACCTGACCTGCCAGTTTATTGCGGTAAGCATTGAAGTCGGCAGCTTGCGCCACCACCACGCCACGCGCTTCAGATTGCGGCACGTTTTGTGCAGCATCACCCTCAGGCACCGACAGGATCTGTCCGGCGCGCAGGCGATTCATATTCTTGCCTACGAAGGCATCCGGATTGGCACGATAGAGTGCGACCAGCATTTGATCCAGCGAAACACCACCGGAACGGTATTGATTGGCAATCTTGGCGAGGGTGTCGCCTTTCTTAACTTGATACTCATCAACCGGCGCTGCGGCAGCCTTAGGCGCAGGCGCCGGAGCAGGTGCTGCGGCCGGTGCTGGTGGCGGCACGGCACGAGGAGCCGGCTTGGCGGCAGCTGGCGGCGTTTCGCGCACTGGCGCAGCCGCTACTTCAGGACGACTTTCGATTACTCTTGCAGCCGGCGGTGGGGTGATCGCGATAGGCGCAACTTGGGCAGCCTGCGACGAGCGCATTTCCGGCGGATCCAGCAAGAAGGTGTATTCACGTACCAGACGGCCTTTATTGCCGCCCAACTCCAGCAACATATCAACGAAAGGCTCGTTCATAGGCTGAGTCGATGTGATACGGACGATAGGCTGGCCACCACGTTGCTCTACGGCAAAACGCAGCGAGAACAGACTAGGGTTGAAATCAATATTTGCCTGGCGGAAAGCGTCAGCCGAAGCCAGTTTGGGAGCCAATGAAGCGAGTTCATCCGGCGCAACCGAAGTTAATTCGATCTCAGCCCGCAGCGGCTGACCCAGCGACGACAAGACCGTCAGCTTCCCCAAACCCGCCGCATACGCGTTGGATAACACGAGTGCGGAAATGACCGCTGCACTCAATGTTTTTAATTTGAACGAGGAAAAAGTAGAACCAGGATTTGACCGCATTTTGAGTGGCATGGAGAGTATTCCGTTGGCGTTCGTCGGGGACCACAAACAACGCTTGCTTATCGTTTTTTTGAGAACTTTCACCATAGCATCATGGACTTACACGCGCAAGCGCAACCATCTTGGCAACTAATTTAAAACCCGCCAAGCACCCATTTAACAAGGTGATTTGGCGGGTTTATGTTGCGATCTGACAACGACAATCGCATGGTGAAGCTTTACCGAGCCGGGATTATTTACCCAGGATGATGCGCAGCATGCGACGCAGCGGTTCTGCCGCGCCCCACAGCAATTGGTCACCGATCACGAAAGCCGAGATATATTCCGGGCCCTGGTTCAGCTTGCGCACACGGCCGACGCCGATTTCCAGGCCGCCGGTGATGGCTGCCGGGGTCAGTTCCTGGACCGTCACCGCACGTTCGTTCGCCACCCATTTAACCCATGGATTGGCGGAACGGATGATGGTTTCGATTTCAGCCAAAGGCAGGTCGCGCTTGAGCTTGATCGTCAGTGCCAGGCTGTGGCAACGCATCGCGCCGATACGCACGCACAAGCCATCAACCGGAATGATCTGGGTATTGCCGAGGATCTTGTTGACTTCAGCCTGGCCCTTCCACTCTTCCTTCGACTGGCCGTTTTCCAGTTGCGCATCGATCCATGGGATCAGGCCGCCGGCCAATGGTGCGCCAAAGAATTCGGTAGGCACGTCCTTGCGGATCGCTTGCGCGACCTTGCGATCGATATCGAGGATGGCCGACGATGGTGTCGCCAGTTCATCGGCCACCGCACCATGGACCACGCCCATGCCGCTCAGCAGTTCGCGCATGTGGTTCGCGCCGCCGCCCGAAGCCGCCTGGTAAGTCATCGAGCTGACCCACTCAACCAGGCCTTCCTTGAACAAGCCGCCCACACCCATCAACAGGATGGAGTTGGTGCAATTGCCGCCGATGTAGTTTTTCACGCCACGGTTCAGCGCATCCTTGATCACATTCTGGTTGACCGGATCCAGCACGATGACGGCGTCGTCTTTCATGCGCAGCGTCGAGGCGGCATCGATCCAGTAGCCGTCCCAGCCGGCTGCACGCAGTTGCGGGAAAATCTCGGTGGTGTAGTCACCGCCCTGGCAGGTAATGATGATGTCGCACTTCTTCAATGCTTCCAGGTCGTTGGCGTCTTGCAGGGTGCTTTCCTTCTTCGCGATCGCAGGCGCTTTACCGCCCTTGTTCGAGGTCGAAAAGAATACAGCTTCGATATGCTCGAAATCGCCCTCTTCCTGCATGCGTTGCATCAAGACCGATCCGACCATCCCACGCCATCCGACTAAGCCAACAACTTTCATCATCATTTCCTTCGTTCAGGGCACTTGCAGTCGCCCATTTATCAATTGGTATGCGGCTTATTGACTGCTGCCGCTCTTATTTACATCAAGCCAATGCTTTGACTACCGCATCGCCCATCTGCGTGGTGCTGACCTTGGTCGTGCCTGCTTCAAAAATATCGACAGTACGCAAACCTTGTTTCAACACGGATTTGACAGCTGTTTCAATCCGGTCAGCCTGTTCCGTTTTGCCCAGCGAATAACGCAGCATCATGGCCAGCGACAGGATTTGCGCCAATGGGTTGGCAATGTCCTTGCCGGCGATATCCGGTGCCGAACCGTGCGATGGCTCGTACAGGCCTTTGTTGTTGGCGTCGAGCGAAGCCGATGGCAGCATGCCGATCGAGCCGGTCAGCATCGCGGCTGCGTCCGACAGGATGTCGCCAAACATATTGCCGGTTACAACGACGTCGAATTCCTTTGGTGCGCGCACCAGTTGCATTGCTGCGTTATCGACATACATGTGGTCGAGTTTGACGTCCTGGTATTCCTTGTGCACGTCAGTGACGATATCGCGCCAGAACTGGAAGGTTTCCAGTACGTTGGCCTTATCGACACTGGTCAGGCGCTTGCCGCGTTTTTGCGCAGCCTGGAATGCCACGTGTGCGATACGGCGGATTTCAGGTTCGGTGTAACGCATGGTGTCAAAACCTTCGCGTTCGCCCTTGAACGGACCGTCCGGTGCTGCACGTACGCCGCGTGGCTGGCCGAAGTAGATATCACCTGTCAATTCGCGCACGATCATGATGTCGAGGCCGGACACGATTTCCGGTTTCAACGACGATGCGCCTGCCAGTTCCGGATACAGGATCGCAGGACGGAAGTTGGCAAACAAACCCAGGTGCTTGCGCAGGCCGAGGATGGCCTGCTCCGGACGCAGCGAGCGTTCCAGGGTGTCGTACTTGAAATCACCCACTGCGCCAAACAGGATGGCGTCAGCTTCTTTTGCAACCTTCAATGTCGATTCAGGCAAAGGATGGCCGTGCGCTGCATATGCTGCGCCGCCTACCGGTGCTGTTTCGGTTTCAAACTTTTCACCCAAGGCGTTCATCACCTTGACTGCCTGATTCATGATTTCCGGACCAATGCCGTCGCCCGGCAGGATTGCAATTTTCATTTGATAACTTCGAGAAAGATTAAAAAAGGATTAGATCGTATGCATTAAATCGTGTTCGACAGCCACGGTTGCGCTGCCAGGTGGCGCTCTTCGAACGCGCGTATCTTGTCCGCCTTTTGCAAGGTCAGGCCGATATCGTCAAAACCGTTCAGCAGGCAATATTTACGGAAGGCGTCGATTTCAAACGGATACGTCACGCTGCCGTTGCTGGTGCCTATGATCTGTTTTTCCAGATCGATGACCAGGTGGAAGCCGGGGAAAGCCTTGACCTCATTGAACAGATGATCCACTTGCGATTCGCTCAGCGCGACCGGCAACAAGCCGTTTTTATAGCAGTTGTTGAAGAAGATGTCGGCAAAGCTTGGCGCGACGATGGCGCGGAAGCCGTACTGGCTCAGCGCCCACGGCGCATGTTCACGCGAGGAACCGCAACCGAAGTTTTTGCGTGCCAGCAAAATCGACGCGCCTTGATAACGCGGCTGGTTCAGCACGAAATCCGGATTCAATGGGCGACGCGAATTGTCCTGTCCCGGCTCACCCTGGTCCAGGTAGCGCCATTCATCGAACAGATTCGGACCGAAGCCGGTACGTTTGATCGATTTAAGGAACTGCTTTGGAATGATGGCGTCGGTATCGACGTTTGCACGATCGAGCGGTGCAACCAGGCCATTGAGAATAGTAAATTTATCCATGCTATCCAACTATTAGTACGTGCTGCAGTGATTTGGCTGCAGCGCCGATTTCTCATGTTTATCAGACGGGTGGCTGGCACCGCATCCGACTCGTTTTTGCGGGAGCTTATTTACCCTGCACTTTTTCGCCGAGGCGTTCCACATCGCGACCAAAGCCGTGCACGGTATTGCACGCGGCCAGCGACGATACAGCTGCGACCAGCAGGAAGAAGGAGATTGCTTTCTTCATGCCGGCCTCAGTGTTTCAATGTACGCACATCGACGAAATGGCCCTCGATCCCGGCTGCTGCCGCCATCGCAGGGCTCACCAGATGGGTACGACCACCCGCGCCCTGACGACCTTCGAAGTTGCGGTTCGAAGTCGAAGCGCAACGCTCACCCGGTTCCAGGCGATCCGCATTCATCGCCAGGCACATCGAGCAACCCGGCTCACGCCATTCAAAACCGGCCGCCTTGAAAATCTTGTCCAGACCTTCGCGCTCCGCCTGTTCTTTCACCAGGCCGGAACCCGGCACCACCATCGCCAGCTTCACATTCGATGCACGGAACTTGCCGCGCACGACAGCCGCCGCCGCACGCAAATCCTCGATACGCGAATTGGTACAAGAGCCGATGAAGACTTTGTCGATACGGATATCGGTAATCGGTGTATTTGGTTTGAGCGCCATGTAAATCAGCGCTTTTTCCATACCGTCACGCTTGGTTGGATCTTTTTCCTTATCCGGATCAGGCACGCGACCATCAACCGCGACCACCATCTCGGGCGAAGTGCCCCAGCTGACTTGCGGTTTGATTTCTGCGGCGTTCAGGGTCACGACCAGGTCGAACTTGGCACCGGCATCGGAATGCAGAGTGCGCCAGTATTCGACCGCGCGATCCCAGTGCGGACCGACCGGCGACAAAGGACGACCCTTGACGTAATTGATGGTGACATCGTCAACCGCGACCATGCCGGCACGTGCACCTGCTTCAATCGCCATATTGCAGATGGTCATGCGACCTTCCATCGACAGCGAGCGTATGGTCGAACCGGCGAACTCGATTGCGTAGCCGGTACCGCCTGCGGTACCGATCTTGCCGATCACGGCCAGGACGATATCCTTTGCCGTCACGCCGTCCGGCAAGACGCCGTCGACCTGTACCAGCATGGCTTTGGATTTTTGCGCCAGCAAGGTTTGCGTGGCCAGCACGTGTTCCACTTCGGAAGTACCGATACCATGCGCGAGGCAGCCGAAAGCGCCATGCGTCGAGGTATGGGAGTCGCCGCACACCACCGTCATGCCCGGCAGCGTTGCGCCTTGCTCAGGTCCGATCACGTGCACGATGCCCTGACGCTTATCGCGCATGCTGAAGTAGGTCAGCCCGTACTCATGCGCATTGCCATCCAGCGTTTCCACTTGCAGACGCGAAGTAGGATCGGCAATCCCTTCTGCGCGGTCGGTGGTCGGGACGTTGTGATCAGCCACCATCAGATTGGCCGAGACGCGCCATGGGCGACGACCGGCCAGCTTCAGGCCTTCAAAAGCCTGAGGGCTGGTGACTTCATGCAGCAAATGGCGATCAATGTAGAGCACAGTCGTGCCATCGTCGCCGGTTTCGACGACGTGCGATTGCCAAAGTTTATCGTAGAGCGTTTGAGCCATGTTTCGTCTGTAAAAGTAAGTCCGTGAAGACTGATTAGATAGCTCTCGATTATGCCATATTTGCGCCGTTTCATTGCAGGAAGCGGCGTTGCGCGGCAACAGGAATGCCGGCTACCTGACTAAAAAGATGCGGGTGACGGCCCGAAATACAATATCTTGCCGTCTTGACACTTACTTCTTCGCTTGTTGGTAAAGCGGCATGACGCGGTCGGAATACACGGTCAGATCACTGATACGGGCCGTGCCGGAAGGATGGGTGGAGAGGAAAGCCGGGGTGGAATTACTGGAAACCTTGCCCATTTTTTGCCACAGCGTGACTGCAGCACGCGGGTCATAGCCGGCGCGGGCGGCCAGCTCGACGCCGATGCGGTCGGCTTCGGTTTCATGGCTGCGCGAATTCGGCAGCCCGATCAAACCCATATAGGCGAATTCCGCACCCTGCTGCCCGAGGCCACCGACGCCCAGCAAGGCCGAACCTATCGAAATGAAGCTGCCGGCGACTTTTTGTTCCGATGCCCGTTCCCGCGCATGTTCACGCAAGGCATGCGCAATCTCATGCCCGATAACAGCTGCCAACTCATCGTCCGTCACATTCAGCTTTTCGATCAAACCGGTGTAGACCGCGATTTTGCCGCCCGGCATACACCAGGCATTCACTTCGCTGGAAGTCAGTACATTGACTTCCCAGCGCCAGTTGCGCGCATCCGGGCGAAACACGCCGGTCTGTGCGATCAGGCGATTGGAAATAGTGCGCACCCGTTCGACTTGGGCCGGAGTGCGATTCAAATTACCTTTTTGCTTTTCCTCTGCCAGCAGTTCGCTGTATTGCTTATTGGCCGCCTGGTCCAGCTCCTGCGCCGAAATCATCATCCTCTGCTGGCGATCCACGCCCACCGCCCCACCCTGCGTGGTTTGCACCGTTTCGCAGGCGGACAGGAGCAGAGCGACGGCAGCAATCGCTATCGACGACAGAAAAGAATGCCGCTTAACTGGTTTCATTTTTTCCTCCATCAAAAAGGATTGCGCATACAACGCTGGTAATTAACTACCGCAAACAGAATTAACGGCTGCCGGGAATCGGTGGCGGCGTCACGACGACGTCGCCGCACTGTGCACGATGACGCAGGGCGTGATCCATCAACACCAGTGCCAGCATGGATTCGGCAATCGGCGTCGCGCGGATACCGACGCAAGGATCATGGCGACCCAGGGTTTCCACCATCACCGGATTACCGGCCTTGTCGATGGAATGACGCGCGGTGCGGATGCTGGAAGTCGGCTTGATCGCGATCGATGCCGTGATGTTCTGGCCGGTGGATATACCACCGAGGATGCCGCCGGAGTGATTGGTGGCAAAGCCTTCCGGCGTCAGTTCATCACCGTGTTCGGTGCCTTTTTGCGCTACCGATTTGAAGCCCGCGCCTATTTCCACGCCCTTCACTGCATTGATGCCCATCAGCGCAAATGCAATTTCCGCATCCAGCTTGTCGTAAATCGGCTCGCCCAGCCCAACCGGAACGTTTTCCGCTACGACATCGATACGCGCACCGCAGGAATCGCCGTTTTTACGCAAGTCATCCATATACGCTTCCAGCTGCGGCAGGATGCTCGCATTGGCGGAAAAGAACGGATTCTCGGTGACATGGCGCCAGTCTTCGAACGGGATCTCGATGTCGCCCAATTGGCTCATGCAGCCTTTGAAGGTCGTACCGTACTTTTCGAACAGCCATTTCTTCGCAATCGCACCCGCGCCAACCACAGGCGCAGTCAGGCGCGCCGACGAACGGCCGCCACCACGTGGATCACGGGTACCGTATTTATGCCAATACGTGTAATCCGCATGGCCGGGACGGAAGGTTTCAGTAATATTGCCGTAGTCCTTGCTGCGCTGGTCTTCATTGCGGATCAGCAGTGCAATCGGCGTACCGGTGGTTTTTCCCTGGTACACGCCGGACAGGATTTCGACCGTATCGGACTCTTGTCGCTGTGTCACATGGCGCGAGGTACCCGGCTTGCGGCGGTCCAATTCGGGCTGAATGTCAACTTCTGACAACACCATACCAGGGGGGCAACCGTCGATTACACAGCCGATGGCCGGGCCGTGGGATTCGCCGAAAGTGGTGACAGTAAAGAGTGTTCCAAAAGTATTGCCGGACATGATTGATGGTTATGAGCTAAATAAAGTAGTCATTCTACCAGTGGACAGAAAACAATTAGTTCTAGAAAAATCATTGCCTCAGGACAAATCGATGTGCAATATACGGTTTCCAAATCAGAATAACCAATCTCGGAGAAGGCACCATGAGCAAGTCGGTCAGCCATAGCGAGGATGACCTTGTATTTCTGGATGAAACGGTGCGTGTGTCCGGCGACAATAAATCAAATGCAAACAAGGACGTATGGCAGGTACTGATCGTCGACGATGACGCCGATGTTCACTCCGCCACGACCTTTGCACTCAGCAGCGTAGAAATACAGAATAAGCCTCTGGTGTTTTTGCACGCCTATTCGGCGCAGCAAGCCCGGGAAATACTGAGCAAGGAAGCGCATATCGCGGTGATCCTGCTGGACCTCGCGATGGGCCAGCGCGATGAAGGCCTGCAATTGGTGCAATACATACGCGATGTATTACATCGGGCCGAAGTCCGCATCATCCTGAGTGCCGCCGAGCCTGACGATGTCCCCGCGATTGATGCGATCCGGCAGTTCGACATCAACGACTGCAAAACCAAATCCGAACTGAGCCGCACCAAGCTGTATACAGCCGTCACCGCGGCGATCCGCTCATACGAACAAATCTGCACCATCAATTCAAGCAGCAGCGGCCTGGATATGATCCTGCGCGCCAGCACCGAGTTGATGGCACTGCAAACCCTGGAAGAATTCGCCACCGGCGTGGTGGTACAGATATCGCGCCTGCTCGGCGTGCCGCCGGACGGTTTGTTCTGTGTGCAGGAGCAATTGCACAACCAGGAAAATGCCTTGTTCGTAGTGGCGGCGGCAGGCCGCTTTGGCGACCTGATCAATCATCCGCTGTCCTCGCTGGAAGACCTGAGCATAGACCGTACGCTGACACGGGCCCTGAAAGAGCGACGAAATATCCATGGGCGGGAATTCAGCGCGCTGCACTTTACCGGTAATGCCTCCAGTAATTTTGCCGCCTTCTTCCGCACCGGCCGACCGTTAACCGAAATCGAACTGCGCCTGTTGGAAGTCTTTTGCAGCAATATCTCAGTTGGCCTCTCGAATATCACGCTTGTCACCCGCCTGCATAATTCCGCCTTTTACGATTCGCTGACCAAGTTACCGAACCGCACGCGCCTCAAGGAAATCATCGACGACAGCCTTTCTTCCAGCAAGGAATTGCCGAGCACGCTGGCGCTGATCGATATCGATCACTTTGCAGAAACCAATGACACGCTCGGCCATCAATTCGGCGACCTGCTCTTGCTGTCGGTTGCGACGCGCCTGCAATCGCGCCTGGGTGACCGGCTGATCGTCTCGCGTGTCGGCGGCGATACCTTTGGCGTACTGGGTGACGACAGCCAGGTCAATCCAGCCGCCGTCCTCGCACAATTCGAACGACCATTCAGCATCGACGGCCAGGACGTTCAGTTATCCGCCACGGTGGGCCTGGTACGTTTATCCGAACATGAAGGACGTGGTGTGGAAGCCTTGAAGAATGCGCATATCGCACTCAAGCGCGCCAAGCTGCAGCAACGTACCGGCCATCTGTATTTCTCGCGCAATATGGGCATCGACATCCGCGAGCGCGTGAATATGATGCACGCCTTGCGTACCGCATTTGAAGAGAGGCGTTTAAGCGTGGTCTATCAACCGCAAATTGATATGGCGACCCGCCAGCCGGTCGGTGCCGAAGCTCTATTGCGCTGGACTACTGAAGACGGCACCATGATTTCGCCGAATCGCTTCATCCCGATCGCAGAATACTCGGGCCTGATCATCGAACTCGGTGAATGGGTCTTGCGCCAGGCGTGCCAGGAACTGGTGCGCATACAAAGCCTGGGCTTTGCCGACTTCATGGTTTCGGTCAATGTCTCGCAAGTGCAATTCCGCCATCCGCATTTCCTCAGCATGTTGCGCAAGGCCTTGCATGACACCAATGCGCCGGCGCATTGCGTGGAGCTTGAAATCACGGAATCGATGGCGATGGAAGAACCCGACGCCTTGATCAAGCTGCTCGATCAGATTACGGCGACCGGCGTCAGCATCGCGATTGATGATTTCGGCACCGGCTTTTCATCGCTCAGCCATCTGCAAAAATTAAGCGTAGACCGCCTCAAAATCGACCGCGCCTTCGTCACTGAAATTACCGACTCTTCCCGTGGCAGCAGCATCGCCGAAATGATTATCCAGCTCGGCCGCAACCTGGAACTGGATGTCATCGCGGAAGGCGTGGAAGATGAAAGACAGGCCGCCATCCTCACCGAACTCGGCTGCCCGTTGGGCCAGGGTTACCTGTTCGCCAAACCCATGAGTGCCGAGGCACTGCATGGCTGGTTAGCCACACACAAATAAGGCAGCGCTTACTGCCCTGTCACTTGCGCGCGCCACGCAACTGGGCGACTTTCTCGCGCAAAATCTCCGGTGTGACTTCTACTGCCACCATAGGCTGGCCGACGACCAATTCCAATTTGGAAAATGGCCCGCTGCGGAAAGAGCGCTGGAAAGGATTATCGGCGCTACGCGTCCACAAGCTGCCCCATAAACCACGCAAGGCCATCGGGATCACGGGTACCGGCGTGCGTTCCAGTATCTTCATGATGCCGCCTTTGAATTCATTCAATTCGCCGTCATGCGTCAACTTCCCTTCCGGGAAAATACATACTAGCTCGCCACGCTCCAGTGCACGCGCAATCCTGTCATAAGCCTCTGCCATGATCGCCGGGTCTTCACTGGCAGGAGCGATCGGAATCGCCCGTACCGCCTTGAACAAGGATGACAGCAAGGGCGTTTTAAAAATTCTGTGATCCATCACAAAACGCAAAGGACGCGGGCTTGCAGCCAGAATCACGATCGCGTCCATATAACTCACATGATTGCAGACCAGTATTGCGCCACCTTCGGCCGGAATACGTTCAGCATTGAAACTGCGTACTCGGTGCGTGGTATGCAACATTAACCATGCGAGGAAGCGCAACAAGAATTCCGGCACCACGGTAAAAATGTAGAGCGCAACCACCGCATTCATAATCGCGGTCACCAGAAACAGCTGTGGAATCGTCAAACCCAGATTCAGCAAAACCATCGCCACCAGCGCCGCCACCACCATGAACAATGCATTCAGAATATTCATGCCGGCTATCGTGCGCGACATATGCTGCGGATCACAGCGGGTCTGTATCAGCGCAAACAAAGGCACGATATACAAGCCACCAAAGACGCCGATCAACAGACAATCGAGCAGGATGCGTATGCTGCCCTGCTGTTGCAGAAAGCCGGCAATATCAACCAGAGAGGTATTCGTATAAGCCGTGCTCGATAGGAACAAATCGAAACCAAACACCGACAAGCCTATCGCGCCAAACGGCACCAGACCGATTTCAACCTTGTGCCCTGACAAGCGCTCACACAACAAAGACCCGGTGCCGATACCTAGCGAAAAAATCGTCAGCAATAAAACAAAGATGCTGTGATCACCATGCAGATATTCTTTGGCGTACAAGGGAAACTGCGCCAGCACAATCGCGCCGTAAAACCAAAACCACGAATTCGCCAGCATCGATAAAAACACCGGCCGGTTTTGCTTCGAGTAACTGAGGTTGCGTACGGTTTCGCTCGCCAGATTCCAATTGATCTTCAGTTCAGGTGCAGGCGCCGGCGACAAAGGAATGGCGCGGCTGGCCAGCCATCCGGCACAGGCAATCGCAATCGTGCCACCGGCCACCAACTCTATGCCCCACGGCTTATGCAATACCAATACGGCACCCAGCACTTCGCCCAACAGAATGCCTACGAAAGTACCCATTTCGACCAGGCCATTACCACCGACCAGCTCGTTCGGTGCCAGCTTCTGCGGCAGATAGGCATACTTCACCGGACCAAACAACGCCGAGTGCAAACCCATACCGGCCACCGCCGCGATCAGCAACCACAAATCCTGCCGCATCCAGCCGACAGCGGCCATCAGCATGATGGCGATTTCCAATAATTTGATGTAACGCACCAGGCCGGATTTTTCAAACTTGTCGGCCAGTTGTCCGGCAAGCGCCGAGAACAACACAAAGGGCAATATGAATAAACCGGGAATCAGGTTATTGAGGAATCCCCGGTCCATCGTGGTCCAACTCAATGCTTCAAAGGTCAGCACAGTCAACAACGCCGTTTTGAAAACATTGTCGTTAAACGCGCCGAAAAACTGCGCCCAGAAAAACGGTGCGAAACGACCTTGAGTAAGTAATTTGAACTGGCTGGATTTACGCATGAGAGACGGGATAGAGGTTCAACAACGCATGCGCATGATGTAGCTGTGCGCTCAATAATTAGTAATTATATGGATTGAATATGACAAAAGTCGTTTGCATATCCAGACAGATACGCAAACGACTTTTTCTTAATGGCGTACTCGTACTAGCTTATACCTTATGCGCTGTACTTTGTACCTTGTACTTTGTACTGACTCAGGCTTAGCCGTCTTGTTCGTTCGCGACTGCCGGCCAATCCTGTATGTACGATTTCAACATCTTGTTCTCAAAGCTTTGCGCTTCGAGCACTGCTTTCGCTACGTCGTAGAAAGAGATGACGCCAACCAGAATTTTTCCGTCCAGTACCGGGACATAACGCGCATGCTTTTCCAGCATCATGCGTCGTATCTCGTTAATCTCTGTATCGGAGGCGATGGTGATCGGGCTTTTGTCCATATAACGCCGGACTGTATCGCTACCGACTGAACCGCCATTCGCATGGATGGTCGACATCACCTCACGGAAGGTCAGCATGCCGACCAGGTTACCCGCTTCCATCACAACCAGAGAACCGATGTCTTTTTCTGCCATTGCATTGACTGCATCCAGCATCGGAGTATCTGGTGTCACCGTGAAGAGAATGTTTCCTTTTACTTTCAGTATTTCGGATACTTTCATGGGACCGTCCTCAAGAGTTATGGTTGTACTTCGGACACCTTCAATGTAGCGCAAGCTAAAGAAAAAATCCACCATAGCATCTTTGGAAGCAATAATCGGATTTCCCGCAACAGAAAGCCGATTTTCAGACTAAACGTGAGGCAGGATGCCCTACGACAATAAGGCTTGCATAGTCGCACAGCGAAGACTAATCTGAAGCAGTAGGGATTACAGGAGGTGCCGTCATGAGTGTCATCGCACAAAAGACGTATGAGTCATTTTCCGAGTTCTATGCGGCTTATCTGACAGGGCATTCTGACCGCAGATCACGCCAGCTACATTTCCTCGGTTCAACGCTAGCCATCATCTTCCTGACTGCATTGGTCTTGACCGGGAATCCGTGGTGCTTGCTGGCGGCGATCCTGTCGTTTTATGGTCTGGCGTGGATAGGGCATTTCGGCTTTGAAAAAAACCGACCCAGGTCGTTTAAACAGCCGCTTTATTCATTCATCGGCTCATGGCTGATGTACTGGCAAATGCTGACTGGGCAAATCTCCTTCTAGCGTTTCGTTAAAGTAGCTTGCCAGAGACTGATCCAGGCCCTGCTCGACTGCGCTTTCGACCTTTTTCGCCAGTGTTTCGTTACCGCTGGCGTCAAATACAAAGACCCGATACATATCGGCCAGAGTCAGGTAGTCCGGATTGGCCAGCAAGACCCAACGGTCCAGCCCGTCCGTAATCCGTTTGCCCCACTGCATGCGTTTGGGACCTTCCGATTTGAGGCGGGCGACCCAGCCGGCATCCAGCATTTTTTCCAATAAGGCTTCCGACTCATCAAAGCCCAACTGCGTGCGATCGCGCAGGGATTTGGTATCGACTACTGCCGAATTGCCCGATGCCCTCGCCTCATACAACACCGCCATCAAGGCCATCGCGTCGACGAAGGCACTGCCCGGCTGCGGCACATGCCACCAGCGCTCGTACTTCACAATCGGCAAAGCGGCAGTCACTACGGCGCCGGCCAGGGTAATCAACCAGGCTAAATACACCCACACCAGAAAAATAGGAAAAGCGGCAACGGCGCCATACACCACCGTATAGGTCGGTACCTTAATGACGAAAGCCGCAAACAGGCGTTTGACGATTTCAAATGCAATCGCTGCCAGTAAGCCGCCAACCACCGCATCACGCCACTCGACCAGACGATTCGGCACCACGATATACAGCGAGGTAAATGCCACCATGCTGAGCAGGATGGAAATCGAGGTATAGAACACCGCGCCTAAAAACGGTACACCACGCACCACACCATCGGTCGCAGTAAACAGATACGAGGTGAAGGTCATGGACGCGCCTATCAGCAAGGGCCCCAGCGTCACGATCGCCCAGTACACCAGAATGCGCTGCATGATAGGACGCTTGGTTTTGACGCGCCAGATCTGGTTAAACACCCTATCGATCATCAGCATCATGGCGACTGCCGTCACGATCAGCGCCACCGCACCGAAGGCTGACAGCCGTGTCGCCTTGGCGGAAAACTGCGTCAGATAACCCAGTATCGTGTTGGCGATACCCTTGGGCATCAGGTTATGTACAAAATAAGCTTCGAGCGAGGTGCGGAAGGTATTGAAGAGCGGGAACGTCGTGAAAATCGCCAGGGCGATAGTCAGGATAGGCACCAGCGCCAGCACGGTGGTAAACGTCAGGCTGCCTGCGACTTGTGGCAAGCGCTCTTCGGTCAGACGGCGCGCGGCAAATTGAAACAGATTGCGCACCTGCGACCAGGTTATTTCGCGAAAAAAAGGGAGTATGGCTAGCTTCATGCAATGCGTGTGAGTGTATTCTTAGCCGGATAGCGCAGGCGCAAAATTACGCCAGCGCAGGTCCATCCAGCATCTAAGATGCTTATAAAGCACCCTATAATACCAAGCATGAACACTGCCAAGCTCCCTATTCTCGTTTTGTACTACTCACGCCATGGTTCGACCCGCAAGCTGGCCGAATTTATCGGCCAGGGTATCGACAGCGTGCCAGGCTGTGAAGCCCGCCTGCGCACCGTGCCCGCGGTCTCTACCGTCACTGAAGCGACCGAACCGGAAGTGCCGAATGAGGGCGCGCCCTATGTCGAATTACAGGATCTGGAAGAATGCGCCGCGCTCGCGCTCGGCTCCCCGACCCGCTTCGGCAATATGGCCGCGGCCATGAAGTATTTTTGGGATGGTACCAGCGCGCAATGGTTGTCTGGCGCCCTGAACAACAAGCCCGCTTGTGTGTTCACCTCGACTGGCAGCCTGCATGGCGGTCAGGAATCAACCTTGCTGTCGATGATGCTACCACTCATGCATCACGGCATGCTCTTGCTGGGCATTCCGTATACCCAGCCAGAATTGATGACGACCAGCAGCGGTGGCACTCCTTACGGGGCATCGCATTGGTCAGGCGTGGCCGGTAACCAGCCGATCTCTGCCGATACCCGCGCACTCGCGATTGCACTCGGTCAGCGACTGGCACAAACCGCCATCAAATTGCGGAGCAACTGATGCATACCCGTGGCCAGAACATCCTGCATACCGGCGCGGTCGCAAGCCTGCTGGCACTGATCGTCCTGTGTATTGCATGGGAAACCGTATTGGCGCCGATACGCCCGAACGGGTCCTGGCTGGTGCTGAAGGTGATCCCGCTGCTGATCCCTTTGCATGGAATCTGGAAACGCAATCTTTATACGATGCAATGGTCCTCCATGCTGATCCTGCTGTTCTTTGCAGAAGGCATCGTGCGTGGTATGAGCGATCCCGGTTTGTCTGCCATTCTGGGCTGGATAGAAGTCGGACTGGTACTGATTTTCTTCACCTGCGTCATCCTCTATTTACGCCCTTACAAAAAAGCGGCCAAGGCGCTGACCAAACAGGCACTGCAGAAAGCCGCAAAGTAATGGACGCCTTCCTCGATACCTGCCGTCGCACCATAGGCGCAGCGCATGTATTGACCGCTGCATCCGATACCGCGCCCTACCTTACCGACTGGCGCCGCCGCGCGAGCGGCAAGGCATGTGAGGTACTGAAGCCGGCAGACACCGAAGAACTTGCGGCGCTGGTACGCCTCTGCAATGAATACAAGGTGCCGATGGTGCCGCAAGGCGGCAATACCGGACTGGTACTTGGCAGCATTCCGGATGACAGCGGTAAGGCCGTCGTGCTGTCATTGACGCGCCTGAATCGCATCCGTCAGATCGACCCCGTCAACAATACGATGACGGTTGAGGCTGGTTGCATACTGAAAAACATCCAGCATGCGGCCGGCGAGGCAGGACGACTGTTTCCGCTCTCACTGGCAGCAGAAGGCAGTTGCACGATAGGCGGCAATCTCTCGACCAATGCCGGCGGCACTGCGGTGCTGCGCTATGGCAATACACGTGAGCTTTGTCTGGGGCTGGAAGTCGTCACCGCACAGGGTGAGATCTGGAACGGACTGCGCGGCTTACGTAAAGACAATACCGGTTACGATTTGCGCGATTTATACATTGGTGCGGAGGGTACGCTGGGCCTGATTACGGCGGCAGTCCTTAAACTCTTCCCGCAGCCGAAAGCACAGCTCACCGCCCTTGCCGCCTTGCGTACGCCTGACGATGCCTTGCACCTGCTTTCGCTGGCACAAAGCTATTGCGTCTCTGCGCTAACTGGCTTCGAATTAATGTCGGGATTTTGTCTGAAGCTGGTCAACAAACATTTCCCTGCGATGCGTCTGCCATTTGCAGAAGACCATGCGCAATATGTATTGCTCGAATTATCCGATAGCGAATCCGAAGAGCACGCCCAAACCATGCTTGAGCATGTGATCAGCGTCGCCATGCAACATGACTACATTCAAGATGCCGTGGTCGCCCGTTCGATGGCGCAGTCACAAGCCATCTGGGATTTTCGCGAACACATTCCCTTGGCACAGGCGGCAGAAGGCAAGAACATCAAACATGATGTATCACTGCCGATTTCGCATATAGGTGACTTCATTCGCACGACCGACGCCTTGCTGCAGCAAGCGTTTCCCGGCGCACGCATGGTCACCTTCGGGCATCTGGGCGATGGCAATTTACATTACAACGTGGCGCATCCTGAGCAAGAGGCAGAGCAGAGCTTTCTTGAAAATCAAGCGGCGATTAATCGCATCGTGCATGACAGTGTGCATCAACACGATGGCTCGATCTCGGCGGAACACGGCATCGGCGCGTTGAAACGCACTGAAATACTGCGTTATAAGTCCGCCGTGGAGATGCAATTGATGCACTCGATCAAACAGGCGCTCGATCCTTTGAATTTGATGAATCCCGGCAAGATCCTCTAAAGTAATCAGGTCCCTGTTCGACCTGTGAGCTTGCCATGCCGTCCTCGCTGCGGTTCTCCGTCCTGATCTTCTCCATCCTGCTGTGCGTCGTCACGCCTGCGCGAGCTATTTACAAATGCGAAGCCGGTGGCCATATCAGTTACCGCGACACGCCCTGCCCTGAATCTTCATCCAGCAAGAGCATCAGCCTTCCTGTTGCACCTTCCGACAGCGCGTCTGCACAACAAAGATCATTGCGCGAGAAAAAAGAGCTGCAAGCGATAGAAGCCGCGCGTAGCAAGGAAGAAGCTCAGGCACAAAAAGAGTATCTAAGGAAATCCAAAGAACAGGAAAACAAGCGTAAGCACTGCGCCCGTCTACAGCAGACGGCACGCTGGGCACAGGAAGATGTGCGGCACGCCAATATAAAAAATATAGATAAAATGAAACGCAAGGCGCAGCGAGCGACAGAAAAACACGATCTTGAGTGTAGCCGCTAGCCTGACGGGCCTATCAGCAAGCGGCTCGCGCTATGTGCGCCCCTGATCGCCGCGAATTTGATCCATGTCAAACTGCCGTCACATACGCTTGTTAAGATGTGGCCTTGCTTACCAAGAGTAAGCAAGCCTTAGGGCCATTTAAGCAGTGGTCGCTACTACCGGCGCTGGCGGTCGGGAAATATACCAGCACCAATAATTAAAATCTGCATTCATGCAGGTTCTCCCCTCTGCAAGACTTCGCTCTTACAGACCGTGTGCAAAGAAGTGCATACTCATCAGGTGTCACCATGCAGCTGTGTGGCACTCGTGGTATAACATTCAGGTACCACTTCTTCGTATAGGCACGTCAATCCGACGCTCCGATCACGATACCGCTACAGAACCCACCGATCAGGAGGCTTCATGAAAAGTATTGAAGAGTTCAACGTCAAAAGTACATCCGGCAATGTCGTCATTCTGCAAAATATCGGCAAAGGCACGACTTACCTGGATTACGGCAGTACCAAACTCCCCCACGACTTCACCGGTTACCGCGTCAAGTACACCGACAAAATTGCCGAACCGCAAAAAGACGGCACCTTCAAAATCAAAGGTCTCCCGGATACCTATAGCCGCGTCTAACTAGACGTGCGACGCCAGAATGAAAATGGCCGGACAGTATGCATACTGTCCGGCCAATGTGCCAAGCCGCTTTATACGACTTTCAGCGTGATATTAGGGAGGCGGTCTATATGCCCTTCCATGATGTCACCACGCACTACCGGGCCGACATTTTCCGGCGTACCGGAATAAATAATATCGCCTGGCATCAATTCAAATGCCTTGGACAGATTGCTGATTTGCTCAGCCACCGACCAGATCATTTGCTTCAAATCTGCGCTTTGCTTGACCTGACCATTTACCTTCAGCCAAATCTTTCCTTCAGTGAAGTTGCCTATGCTGGCGACCGGATGCAAAGGGCCGATCGGCGCTGACTTATCAAAGCTCTTGCCGATTTCCCACGGTTTTTCTTCTTTCTTCATGGCCGCCTGCAAATCACGGCGCGTCATATCCAGCCCGATCGCATAGCCGAAGACGTGCTGCAGCGCGTTTTCGACCGAGATGTTTTTACCACCCTTATTAATTGCCGCAACCAACTCAATCTCGTAATGATAATTCTTGGTCAGGGTAGGATAAGGATGATCGACTACCTGACCTGGCGCGACATACTGGATCGCATCGCTAGGCTTCTGGAAAAAGAAAGGTGGTTCACGGGTCGGGTCTGAGCCCATTTCACGTGCATGCGCGGCGTAGTTACGCCCTATGCAGTAAATGCGACGCACCGGGAATTGTTCCGTGCTGCCGACAATAGGAATGGTCGGCTGCGCGACCGAGAAAGCGACATTCGCATCCTTGCCACCCGAACTGCGAGGTGAGGCACAACCAGTTACCGCTCCTACCGTCATCAAACCGGCGGCCTGAAGCATTCCACGTCTACTCATTTTAGTCATATTGTCTCCTCAATTTACTTGGGTTATAGCGTGATATGGCAAGTAATCGATGACCGGTAAAGCCGACGGTCATCCAAGCTCTCCATATACCAAATATATACAAGTTGCCGCCTGAAAGATACGCAGTGCGTTTAAAAAATCAATGCTCATGCACACCTTGTATATCTTCCGAAACACGGCCGGCAGCGGAGCCAGCCCTGATCAAATTTCGGGCGTAAAAAAACCTGTCCTCTCGCAAGGACAGGGTGGGGAAATTGAAGCGATCAATGTGGCGCAATAAGACTATCAGCGGGTGGCAACGCGGCGGTCACCTTTTCTGCGGCAAGGGAAGTCTAAAACTGTACCGCCATCGCTGGCGCGTACCCTGCGGGTGTTCGAGAGTATCTGTCCGACGTACTGCATATCCCGTTCTATGCAGGATGCTCGCTCCACTTTCTCTTCGGAAAGAGCTAAGGCGACGAGTGATTGCAGCGCTTTGGCATAGAGCTGCTCGTCGTGCTGTCTGAGCTGACAAAAAGCGTGTGCCAGTTCAGTGATTGCCAGCTCGATGCGATTCATGATGAGCCTCGCGACAGTCAAGGATGATAAATACGCTATCACCATCAAACGTGCGTATCTGTTAGCTAACTCACATAAGGCCGCAAATATTTTAGAGGATGCTAGCAGCCATGCTCAGTGCATGAATACTGCTAACAAAGCAGTGACACTACAAGCTTGAAGGAAAAAATGGAATGGTATTGGCCTGCCCAACAGGAATCGAACCTGTGACCCTCAGCTTAGAAGGCTGATGCTCTATCCAACTGAGCTATGGGCAGAATATGACGGGAGTGCCCCGCAATGCAGAATGGCGGGAGCCATGAATCATGGACTGCAATTCGTACCCGCCAAAGGTGCTGCATTATGCCTTTTTTACGCCACTCTTTCAATGCTGGACTGAGCCTGAGCACTGAATGGGTTTAAGCGGCAGGCATCACAGCTGCTCGTGTTGACGAGCTGACTTAGCCATCACGGCGAATCTCGTCTACCAATTCGTAGCCACGAGAAAAACCTGCAGCCAATGCTTCGTCTGCCGTCGAGTAATCAGCGTCATCACCCGACTCTGCTGCCAACTCGCTTTCAGCACTGGCATCCAGACCCGGTTCACAGATGCGTACCGAGTAATCCCACAACTGAGGCGGATCCTCTTGCCTCAAAGCCGTGACGTGTACTTCCAGTCCCTGATACAACTCGGTACTCCAGTTCTTCTGCTTTTCCATAAAAACCTCGCTAGGTTTTAAACGTACGGCACAAAGGTGTCAGACCACATTAGCTCAGGACTTACGTGGTGACTTGGGATCGTCAATTTCAGGATTAGGAGATGGCACCGGATCCTCTTGCGGAATCGGATGCTCACCCGGCAAAGGATCTTCTATCGGTTCCGGTACGGGTGCAGTATGCGCACGCAACGGATGGGCGGGGATAAACGGAAACGCTAGTGCGGAGACACGAAGACTGGCTGGATTTGAAATCATACTAAGCATGATGGTCATCCTTTACGTTAGGGCTGATGAAAGTCGTCTATGCAGATAGGAGTAGCAAATGCGCGATAAGATCCGCTTGCGGAAACAATATGCAAAAACGTAAGAGCAAGCGTAAGGACGAACAGCTTAGTGACACTTAGGTACAGCTTAGAAGCGCGCATTCAAACGCGGCTGTCATTCCACCGAACAGTAGAAAGATAATAGACGAAAAAAAGGACTAGCGATTAGGCTAGTCCTTTAAATTCTGGTCGGAGTACAAGGATTCGAACCTTGGACCCCCTGGTCCCAAACCAGGTGCGCTACCGGGCTGCGCTACACTCCGAAAGAAAGAGATAATACTGAATATTCAGGGATCGGTCAATATCTAAAATGCTTTAATTTCAATAATTTTATAAATTAATTTGTCAGCTTGGCTGCAATCCGTCGTGCCATTTTATCAGCGACATCCGCATCTCTGGCTTCGACCATCACGCGGATCAAAGGCTCGGTACCGGAAGCACGAATCAGGACGCGACCATCGTCGCCCAACTCGGCTTCAACCGCCTCTTTTTCCGCCAATAATTCTTTATTTTTCTTCCATTCAAAACCCGGCGTAACTTTCACATTCACCAAGGTTTGCGGGAACATCGTAATATCGCCCGTCAACTCTGCCAGCGTCTGGCCGCTACGTTTGAGTGCCGACAGTATTTGCAAGGCAGAAACAATACCATCGCCTGTCGTATGCTTGTCCAGGCACAGCATATGACCGGAGCCCTCACCGCCCACCAGCCAGCCGCGTTCGCGTAATACTTCCAATACATAACGGTCGCCGACGTTAGCACGCGCGAAACCGATGCCCATTTTTTTGAAGGCCACTTCCAGCGCCATATTCGTCATCAGTGTGCCGACGGCACCGTCGATAGGACGAACACGCATGCGATCCTTGACCATGATGTACAACAACTCATCACCGTTAAAGATGCGCCCTGCTGCATCGACCACGATCAGACGATCTGCATCGCCATCCAGCGCAATACCAAGATGCGCGTGGTTGGCACGTACTGCCTCTACCAAGGCTTCCGGCGCCGTCGCGCCAAAGCCGTCATTGATGTTGAAGCCGTTCGGCTGATTGCCGATCGAAATGACCTCAGCGCCCAGCTCATGGAAGACGTCCGGCGCAATATGGTAAGCCGCGCCATGCGCACAATCGACGACCAGCTTGGTACCGCGCAAATCCAGTTCATTCGGGAAAGTGCTTTTGCAAAATTCGATATAACGTCCGCGCGCATCTTCCAGACGTTTGGCGCGTCCCAGCTTCTCGGACGCAACGCAAGACATCGGTTCATTCAACGCCGCTTCAATTTCCAGCTCAATCGCGTCGGGCAATTTATTGCCGGATGCCGAGAAGAATTTGATCCCGTTATCTTCATACGGATTATGCGAAGCCGAAATCACGACGCCGGCCGACAGACGCAAAGCACGTGTCAGGTAAGCAATCGCCGGCGTCGGCATCGGCCCTGCCAGCATCACGTCGACACCGGCAGCAGAAAATCCCGCTTCCAATGCTGCCTCCAGCATATAGCCGGAGATACGTGTGTCCTTCCCTATCAATACCACCGGGCGAGTGCTCGCAGTGCGTGATTTGGTCAGCACAGTACCAGCGGCATAGCCGAGGCGCATGACGAAATCTGGGGTAATCGGAGCCACACCTACTTTGCCGCGGACACCATCGGTGCCGAAATATTGTCTAGTCATTTTTCTTTTAAATTTTGTTTTTGTAATTAGGATATTGCCTGCCAAACCCGTAGTGCGTCTACTGTTTCTGCTACATCATGCACACGCACTATACGCGCGCCGTGCGCTGCTGCTGCCAACGCACCTGCCAGACTGCCGGCAAGACGCTGCTCGACCGGCTTATCGGTGATTGCACCTATCATCGTTTTACGTGACAAACCAATCAACATCGGCGCATTCAGTGCGGCTTGCATTTGAGCCGTATTTTTCAACAAGGCGATATTGTGCGCAAGGTTTTTTCCAAAACCCAAACCCGGGTCTATACAGATACGATCACGCGCAATCCCCAATTGTTCCATCTGGACGATGCGTTCGCGTAAAAACTCACTTACTTCCAGCACCACATCATCATAATGCGGCTGCAATTGCATGCTTTGCGGATCATTTTGCATGTGCATCACGCATAAGGCGCAATCCGAGTCCGCTACCGCTTGCAAAGCACCCGGCGCACGAAAACCATTGATGTCATTGATCATGTCCGCACCAGCTGCGATGGTTTCGCGCATGACTTCTGGTTTGTAAGTGTCTATCGAGAGCGGCTTGCCGCAATCACGCAGCGCATAGACCAGTGGCATCACACGATCGAGCTCGTCCTTCAGCGACACTGCCAGTGAACCGGGACGACTCGATTCGCCACCAATATCGATAATGTCCACACCCGCCGCGATCATTGCTTCCGCATGCGACAAAGCCGTGTCCAGCATGTGATATTGACCACCATCAGAAAAAGAGTCGGGAGTGATGTTCAAGATGCCCATCACCAAAGGACGGGCTGCGGCGTCTACGGGAAGGCGGTAACGGCCACATTGCAGATGAGTTTGCATTATTTGTAAAGACAAGAAAAAAGGGGCGAGGATTTCTCCTCACCCCTGTATTAATAGCTATGCGTCAGATCCAGCGACCAATCAAGCCGGTGCGGTTGCAGTCGGTGCAACATCAGTCGGATTGTCAGGCGGATTGCGTCTGACCGGAATACCCGACTTAGGCGGACGTGGCTCACGACCTTCCATGATGTCGTTGATTTGGTCCGAATCGATGGTTTCCCAATCCAGCAGGGTTTTCGCCATCAACTCAACTTTGTCGCGATTGTCTTCAATCAACTTACGCGACAACGCATATTGCGTATCCAGAATCGTACGGATTTCATTGTCGACTTTTTGTTGCGTCGCTTCAGAAACCGTTTTCGCTGACGAACGACCGAAGTAAGCATCTTGCTCGGTATCTTCGTAGACCATGGTACCCAGGCTTTCCGACATACCGTAACGGGTCACCATGGCACGCGCCAGCTTGGTTGCACGTTCAAAGTCATTCGATGCGCCGGTCGACATTTGATGCATAAACACTTCTTCAGCAATACGGCCACCGAACAGGATCGAAATTTCTTCCAGCATCTTGTCTTTGTACATATTGACGCGATCATGCTCAGGCAACTGCCAGGTCAGGCCAAGGGCAAAACCACGCGGCATGATGGTGACTTTATGTACCGGGTCAGCCTTAGGCAAGAGCTTGGCCACCACGGCGTGACCGGACTCATGGTAAGCCGTATTGCGACGTTCTTCTTCACGCATGACCGCCGATTTACGCTCAGGGCCCATGACGATCTTGTCTTTCGCGTCTTCGAAGTCCTGCATCTCGACCAGACGCTTGTTACGGCGTGCGGCAAACAAGGCTGCTTCGTTGACGAGGTTGGCCAGGTCAGCACCGGAGAAACCAGGTGTGCCACGCGCCAGGATATCCGCCTGTACGTCGGTACCAATAGGTACTTTACGCATGTGAACCAGCAGGATCTGCTCGCGACCGCGGATGTCAGGCAAGCCGACGATCACCTGGCGATCGAAACGACCCGGACGCAGCAAAGCTTTATCGAGTACGTCAGCACGGTTGGTTGCTGCGATCACGATCACGCCTGCGTTTGGCTCAAAGCCGTCCATCTCAACCAGCATCTGGTTCAGGGTCTGTTCGCGTTCATCATTACCGCCGCCCATGCCGGCACCACGGTGACGACCGACCGCATCGATCTCATCGATGAAAATAATACAAGGAGCGTGTTTCTTCGCGTTGTCGAACATATCGCGCACACGGGAGGCACCGACACCGACAAACATTTCAACGAAGTCCGAACCGGAAATCGTGAAGAAAGGTACTTTTGCTTCGCCCGCAATCGCACGCGCCAGCAAGGTTTTACCGGTACCTGGAGGACCAACCATCAGCACACCGCGCGGAATACGGCCGCCCAGCTTCTGGAAGCGGGTAGGATCGCGCAGGAAGTCGACCAGTTCGCCGACTTCTTCTTTCGCTTCATCGCAACCTGCGACGTCAGCAAAAGTGACCGGGTTATTGGTGTCATCCAGCATGCGTGCTTTCGACTTGCCGAACGAGAATGCCCCGCCCTTGCCGCCGCCCTGCATCTGACGCATGAAGAAAATCCAGACGCCGATCAGCAACAGCATCGGGAACCAGGATATGAATACTTGGGAAAGGAAGGATTGTTCTTCTGGTTGCTTGACGTCGAATTTCACGCCGTTGTTTACCAGATCACCGACCAGGCCACGATCCAGATAAGTGATCGCGGATTTAATTTTTTTGCCGTCCGTCGTAGTCGCAACAATGCTGCGATCTTCGATCGTGGCTTCCTTGATGCGTTTACTTCTTACTTCGTCCAGGAAATCCGAGTAGGCGATCGCCGTGGCTGAGCCCGAAGCACTTCGGCCATCGAACTGTTTGAACACGGTGAAAAGAACCATCCCGATAACCACCCATATGGCGGCCTTGGAAAACATATTGTTCACTAAAACTCCTTGGACACAGAACGCGTCTTTTTACTAAAATTATAAGTTCGATTCTACTCGTAATACTCAAGGCTTGCAGTAACGGATATCAGGCTAAAAACGCTATTAACAAGGGTTAATTCCTCATTAAAGCGGATTTTTCAAGGTTTTTCCAAGTAAAAAGACCTCAGACGATTTATCACGGCTGGCTTTTGGCTTCTTTTGTACGACCGTTTTGAATTCGTCCCTGAATTTTTCCACTATATAGTTATATCCGGAACCGTTAAAGCACTTTACCAGCAAGGAGCCCGAAGGTTTCATATGATGTTGCGCAAAATCAATTGCCAAATCGATTATATCGATCATGCGCGCAGCATCGGCGACCGCGATACCGGACAGATTGGGCGCCATATCCGATAACACAAGGTCAACTTTCCGCCCGGCCAGTACCTGCTCCAGTTTATCCAGTACGTCCTGCTCGCGGAAATCACCCTGAATGAAGTGTACGTCGGCAATCGGCTCCATCGACAACATGTCGAGGCCGATTATGGTGCCATTGATACCGCCACCAACGCTGCCGGACAGTTTATTGCGCACGTATTGCGACCAGCTTCCCGGCGTCGCACCCAAATCGACAATAATCTGACCCGGTTTGATCAGTTTCTCGGTTTCGTCGATTTCTTTCAGCTTGTAGACCGCGCGTGCGCGATAGCCTTCTTTCTGCGCCAGCTTCACATACGGGTCGTTAATATGGTCATGCAGCCAGTTTTTGTTTAATTTCTTCTTTGCCATTCGCGTAGAATACTAGTTTTAAATACTGTGGGACAAAGTTTGTCAGGTTCGCGCTGCGTACCGAAGCAATCCTGCCCCCGACACCATCACAATTTATGTTGAAACTTACATCGGCCGAGCGCAGCTCCTTACGCGCTGAAGCGCATGCTCTCAGCCCTGTCGTCATTATCGGGGAAGCCGGCTTGACGCCAGGCGTACTCAAGGAAATCGACGGCAGCCTCAATTCCCATGGTTTGATCAAGGTCCGCGTATTCGGCGACGACCGCGAAGCACGCGTCACGATCTACGACACCATCTGCGAAAAACTCGACGCCGCACCTATCCAGCACATCGGCAAATTGCTGGTGGTGTATCGCCCGAAAAAAGAAGCGGTCAAGGCACCGAGTGAAACCCGTGGCCGCGGCATGCGCGAAGTCACCATCGTCAAACCAAGTCCAAGCGGCACCAAACGTCCGTCAGTGACTAAAGTAATGGTCAAGGGAAATGAGCGCGTCACCCAGGGTGGTTCGATCAAGCGCGCCAAACCGCGTCAGACCAGCCCGAAAAAATCGTCCCTCGGACGATAAGCCCCTACTCAGCGCAGCTTGAGTATCAGTGCAGCGCCCAGCAGGCTCTGCACGACATAAAACCCGGTTGAAACAGCATGCAGGATGCCGAATTGCTTACGCACTTCGGCCAGCGCTGCTGCATCCGCGTCTGCCACGCTATGCAGCACCAGGCGCAATTCAGCCATGTGCGGCTGCAAGGCAAAATAACCGATCAATGTGCATGCGACCATGCCGATGATCAGGTAGTAATTCACTTTGGCCGGCTTGGCCTGGGCACCGCGCCCGGCCTGGAACAACAAGGCCAGCAAGGCTGCCGCGCAGAACAGCGAGAGCCATGCGACGGTATTGAACAGGCTGCCGGCAATGGTACCTGCCAGCGCACGATCACTCAGTGTCGAGAACAAGGTTGGTGCGACCACAAAGCCCACCGCCCACAGGGTTCCGACCCAGAAGCTTGCTATCAGCAATCGTACGCGTGACAGGAACATCAGATATACCGTACTTGCAGGATTTCGTATTCACGCAAGCCGGCCGGTGCTTCGACCGCGACCACATCACCTGCATACTTGCCGATCATCGCGCGCGCGATAGGCGAAGTAATCGATACTTTCTTTTCCTTCAAGTCCGCTTCATCGATACCGACGATTTGGTAAGTCACTTTCTCACCTGTTTCCAGGTCTTCCAGATCGACGGTGGATGCAAAGACCACACGGCCTTCCGCTTCCAGCGTGGTCGGGTCGATGATTTGCGAAGTACCCAGTTTGCCTTCGAGGTCGGCGATACGACCTTCGATAAAGCTCTGTCTTTCCTTCGCGGCGTCGTAGTCGGCATTCTCCGACAAGTCACCTTGGGCACGCGCCTCAGCAATGGCGTTAATGACCCATGGACGATCTTTTGTTTTTAAACGGTGCAGTTCCTCTTTCATGAGGTTTGCGCCATATGGGGTAATTGGTGTGCTCATAGCTTCTATCTTCAAAAGTGGAAAACCACAGAGGTCGCAAATGGCACCGGAACCCGGCACCGCCTGTGACCTCTGTGGTTAGATTTTTAACGCTGTGGGCTTAGTGTAAGGTTTTATGCAAGCCTTGTAAATCATAGACGTGTAACTCGTCCAGATGGGCCATGCCTTCCACTGCCGCCTCGGCGCCGGCTATCGTTGTGTAAGTTGTGACGCGCGCTGCCAGGGCGGAAGTACGGATCGTACGGGAATCCACGATGGCACTGCGTTTTTCTTCCACGGTATTGATAACAAGTGCAATTTCATTGTTTTTGATCATATCGACAATATGCGGCCGGCCTTCCGCCACTTTGTTGACAGATTGCACTTCGATACCGGCGGCGCTGATTGCCGCTGCCGTACCTTTGGTCGCCACAACCGAGAAACCGATCTCAACCAGGTCTTTTGCGACCTGCACCGCACGCGGCTTGTCGCTCGCCTTGACGCTCAGGAATACCTTGCCCGAACGTGGCAGCTTGATGCTGGCGCCGAGTTGCGATTTGACGAAGGCTTCACCGAAGGTTTTGCCCACGCCCATCACTTCACCGGTCGACTTCATCTCAGGGCCGAGGATGGTGTCAACACCTGGAAACTTAACGAATGGGAAGACGGCTTCCTTGACGCTGAAGTATTCCGGCACGACTTCATTGATAATACCCTGGCTGTCCAGCGACTGACCGACCATGCAGCGCGCTGCAATCTTGGCCAGCTGCAAGCCGGTTGCCTTCGACACATACGGCACGGTACGCGAAGCACGTGGATTGACTTCCAGCACAAAAACGACGTCTTGCAGCTTGCCGTCGATTTCCTGTTGCTGAATCGCAAACTGCACGTTCATCAGGCCGACCACGTTCAAGCCCTTCGCCATCAGCGAAGTCTGGCGTTTCAATTCATCGATGGTTTCCTGCGACAGCGAATATGGCGGCAAGGAACAGGCGGAGTCACCGGAGTGCACACCGGCTTGTTCGATGTGTTCCATCACGCCACCGATAAAGGTGCGCTGACCATCGGACAGGCAGTCGACGTCCACTTCAATCGCATCATTCAGGAAGCGATCGAGCAAGACCGGCGAATCATGCGATACCTTGACCGCTTCACGCATATAGCGCTCGAGGTCGCGCTGTTCGTGCACGATTTCCATTGCACGGCCACCGAGTACGTACGATGGGCGCACCACCAGCGGATAACCGATTTCCTGCGCCAGGCGCAATGCATCTTCTTCGGTACGCGCGGTACGGTTAGGCGGTTGACGCAATTTCAGGTCGTGCAACATTTTCTGGAAACGTTCACGATCTTCTGCCGCATCGATCATGTCTGGCGAAGTGCCGACGATAGGCACGCCATTCGCTTCAAGGTCGAGTGCGAGTTTCAAAGGTGTCTGGCCGCCGTACTGCACGATCACACCGTATGGTTTTTCCTTGTCGACGATTTCCAGCACGTCTTCCAGCGTCAGCGGCTCGAAGTACAGACGGTCGGAGGTATCGTAGTCGGTCGAAACGGTTTCCGGATTACAGTTGACCATGATGGTTTCGTAACCGTCTTCGCGCATCGCGAGAGCAGCATGGACGCAGCAGTAATCGAATTCGATACCCTGGCCGATACGGTTAGGACCGCCACCGAGCACCATGATTTTTTTCTTGTTGGTCGGTTGCGATTCGCACTCTTCTTCATAGGTCGAATACATGTACGCGGTGTTGGTGGCAAATTCACCGGCACAGGTGTCAACACGTTTGTAGACCGGGCGAATATTCAGCGCACGACGCTTCTCACGTACTTCCTTGTCTGTGGTTTTCAGCAATTTGGCCAGACGGCGATCCGCGAAACCTTTTTGCTTCAGCTTGAACAAAGTGTCTTTGTCGAGGGCGCCCAGGGACTGGGTTTCCAGCCACAGTTCGATATCGACGATTTCCTTGATCTGCGCGAGGAACCACGGATCGATGTGCGTCAATGCATGCACTTCTTCCAGCGAGAAACCTTGGGCGAATGCATCGCCGACGTACCAGATACGTTCCGGACCCGGCTCGCCGAGTTCTTCTTCGATGGTTTCGCGGTCGGTGGTTTTTTCATTCATGCCATCGACGCCGACTTCCAGACCGCGCAGGGCTTTCTGGAAGGATTCCTGGAAGGTACGGCCGATCGCCATCACTTCGCCGACTGATTTCATCTGCGTGGTGAGGTGGCTGTCCGCTTGCGGGAATTTTTCAAATGCGAAACGTGGAATCTTGGTAACGACGTAATCGATAGACGGTTCGAACGACGCCGGGGTCGCGCCACCGGTAATTTCGTTACGCAATTCATCCAGCGTAAAGCCGACTGCCAGTTTGGCTGCAATCTTTGCGATCGGGAAACCAGTTGCCTTCGATGCCAGTGCGGACGAACGCGATACACGTGGATTCATCTCGATCACGATCATGCGGCCATCAGCCGGGTTAATCGAGAATTGCACGTTGGAGCCGCCAGTATCAACGCCGATTTCACGCAAAACCGCGATCGATGCATTACGCATGATCTGGTATTCTTTGTCGGTCAGCGTTTGTGCTGGTGCTACCGTGATCGAGTCGCCGGTATGCACACCCATAGGGTCCAGATTTTCGATCGAGCAGACGATGATGCAGTTGTCGGCTTTATCGCGCACGACTTCCATCTCAAATTCTTTCCAGCCAATCAGCGATTCTTCAATCAGCAATTCGCTGGTTGGCGATGCTTCCAGGCCGCGTTTGCAGATGGCTTCGAATTCTTCCGCGTTGTAAGCGATACCGCCGCCGCTACCACCCATCGTGAACGATGGACGGATGATGACCGGGAAGCCGAGCTCCTTCTGCACTGCCCATGACTCTTCCAGCGTATGCGACACACCGGAGCGCGCCGAACCCAGACCGATCTTGGTCATCGCATCTTTAAACTTCGAGCGATCTTCCGCTTTGTCGATCGCTTCTGGCGAAGCGCCGATCAGTTCACACTTGTATTTGGTCAGTACGCCGTTGTGGTGCAGGTCCAGCGCGCAGTTCAGCGCAGTCTGGCCGCCCATGGTCGGCAGGATCGCGTCCGGCCGTTCCTTGTCGATGATGCGCTCGACGGCTTGCCAGGTGATCGGCTCGATGTAGGTGACATCAGCCATTTCCGGGTCGGTCATAATGGTCGCAGGGTTGCTGTTGACCAGGATGACGCGATAGCCTTCTTCGCGCAGTGCTTTACAGGCTTGCGCTCCGGAGTAATCGAATTCGCAGGCCTGACCGATAACGATAGGGCCGGCGCCGATAATCAGGATGCTTTTAATGTCGCTGCGTTTAGGCATTTTTATTCTTCTCCATCATCGCCACGAAGCGATCAAACAAGGGGGCGATGTCATGCGGGCCAGGCGACGCTTCCGGGTGGCCCTGGAAGCAGAATGCCGGCTTGTCGGTACGTTCAAAACCTTGCAGCGAGCCGTCAAACAGCGAGACGTGCGTCACGCGACAGTTGGCCGGCAAGGTTGCTGCATCCACTGCGAAACCATGGTTTTGCGACGTGATCAGCACTTTCTTGCTGTCCAGATCCTGCACCGGATGGTTGGCGCCGTGATGGCCGAATTTCATCTTGAGTGTTTTAGCGCCGGAGGCCAGCGCCATGATTTGGTGACCCAGGCAAATACCGAAAGTCGGGATGCCACGGTCAATCAATTCTTTCGAAGCGGCAATCGCGTAGTCGCAAGGTTCCGGATCGCCGGGACCATTCGACAGGAAGATGCCATCAGGATTGAGCGCCAGAGCCTCAGCTGCAGATGCCTGCGCCGGCAAGACCGTCACTTTGCAACCGCGCTCGGCCAGCATGCGCAGGATGTTGAATTTGACGCCGTAGTCGAAAGCCACCACATGGTACTGGGGAGCAGTCTGCTGACCGTAGCCCTGGCCCAGCTTCCACTCGGTTTCAGTCCATGGATACGATTGCTTGGTCGATACGACCTTCGCCAGATCCAGTCCGGCCAGGCCGCCGAAGGACTTCGCCAATTCCAGCGCTTTTTCAGCCGTGGCGTCCTCACCTGCCAGGATCGCACCGCTTTGTGCGCCTTTTTCGCGCAGGATGCGGGTCAGTTTGCGGGTGTCAATACCTGCGATGCCGACTACATTCTCGGACTTCAGGTAGTCGGACAGCGTTTGGGTGGAACGGAAATTGGAGATCAGGATCGGCAAATCCTTGATGATCAGGCCGGCCGCATGAATTCGGGTCGACTCCACATCCTCGGCATTGACGCCGGTATTACCGATATGAGGATAGGTCAGTGTAACAATTTGATTGCTGTAGCTTGGGTCGGTGAGGATTTCCTGATAACCGGTCATCGAGGTGTTGAATACAACTTCACCGATCGTATGACCCGGTGCACCAATCGAAAAACCTTTGAAAATCGACCCGTCCGCTAGCGCTAGGATGGCCGGAACTGTAGGGCCAGAAAAGAATGGCGGCAAGGGGTAACTCCTGATGTATGTTACCGCCGCTGCGCTGCGCCAGAATGACCGTCGAAACCCGCGCGCAACTTTGCGCGCTGCTTGCTGGAGCTTGCTCGAACAAGGCGTCGTACAGGTCTTATTTAGACGATGGGAAATGGGTATGCGCTACGGCGGAGTAAAATTAGCTAAACCGCCGAATTATAGCGCAAAGCCCCCTCGACTGGCAACCAAATCCGGTAGGGCCCGGAGTGTCGAGGGAGTTTTATTACATGTCAGTCTGTTAAAGCTATATGGCCCGGCTTAACCGCCGATGGCAATGATGCCGGCCTTGGCAATTTGCACGTCTTCGGTCGATTTCACGCCGGATACGCCCACTGCTCCCAGACATTGACCGTTGATGACGATAGGTACACCACCCTCCAGCATGCCTTCCAGCGTCGGCGCAGTGATGAACGAGAAACGGCCATTGTTGATGATGTCTTCGTAGACTTTGGACTCACGACGACCCAGCGCCGCAGTTTTTGCCTTGGCTGGTGCAATGTGCGACGAAATTGGTGCTGCGCCGTCCAGACGTTGCAACCACAGCAAATGACCACCGTCATCCACGATCGCAATCGATACGCACCATTTGTGCAGATTTGCTTCGGTTTCTGCCGCTGCAGCGATTTTTTTCACATCTTCCAGCGTCAGTATTTGTTTTGTTTGCATGATGCCTCCTGTCAATGAAGAATGAATTGTACGACAACATCGTGTCCATGAAATCAACTGTAGCGTTTCCCGCACGGGTTCCGGCGATATTTTGCCTAGTTAACAATGATTTACTATTAACTTTTCAGATGCGGAGTAATATAGTTTCAGCCAAGAATGCTTGCCTGCATTCAAGGGTGAACGGATGGTCAGCAGCACGACTGCTGCTCATCCGGGTGATTAGGAGGGGATATCATGTTCTTCGCACGCTTTGCCAAAAAACCCGCAGCACCTGCCCATGTGGACTCTCCCAAAAAGAAAGCCCGCAGCCACTCGTCCTCCCATAGTGCTCTCGCCGATTCGGCCTTATACCAGTTCAAGCGTAATGTATTGGAATTGGTCGCCCGCATGAATCAGGGCGTGCCTCACGTCGATTGTGAAGTGATCAAACGACAAACCATGTTTATCCAGACCCAGCTTTTGCACAGCATATCGAATGACCCGGAGCTGCCGGAACATTTGAAGATCATGCTGATGGAATATCACGCAAAAAGCATTAGAGCGACGCTCTCTGAGCGACGTGGCGAGCATTTACGACGCGTGGTCTGAGCCCGCATCACTTTTTGCGTTGAGACACATCGCCGTTAAGGCGTGCCAGCTTTTTGCCTGGATAACAGTAAATCCAGCAAAGGCTGCAACTCCGCCGACAGCTTGTTGACGTGCAGCAATACTTGCTCGTCCTTGCCCTCCTTGATCCAGCGCAGCAAGGTGGCGAGGTCGACTGCCAGATCGGCCGCCTTATCCTGCACCTCAGGCGCAATGGCTGCGCCTGCCGCAGTTTGCGCGGTGACTATCCCCGGCAAAGATGCCCCTTGCTTGAGTAGCGTCTCTTCTTCCGCGCCGATGACACCCGTAATTCCGTTTTGCAAACCCAGCGAAGCACGGTCACGCGCAATTTGCCGCATTTCATCCAGCATACCGGCACTGTTGGCACTACTGCATTCACTGATAGACACCACGCCACAACTGGCGATCAAAGCCATTTGCCCATCCTTGACCAGATTGGCATTGGCAATGGCACGGCACACGCGCTCGGCAAAATTACGGGCTGAATCAAAATGGATGCTGCCGGTCGCTATGGTGAATTCGTTTTCGCCGGTACGCGCCACGCTATCGGTTTGTCGCACGGTGCGATGCAAAAGCTGGCCGATCGCATTAATCACGCTAATCGGCGGGGATGCAGGGTAACCGTCCAGTTCCGGATGTTTGAGTCCTATGCATGCATTCAGAATGACGAAATTCCGGTTCTGACGCACCGCACTGCTACGCATTTCTTCCGCTCGCTGCGACCACTCCTGTGGCGACGGCAACTCGACATGGTCGCCAGCGTCGCGGCTATGCACCAAGGCCTCGAGACCACGCTCGAATTCGTTTTGGGTACTGACCAGTTTGGACAGGATATCCAGCCGTGACAGCAATTGCCCGGTGCCTATCCCTTTGGTAATCAGATCGGTAGCCCCGGCCGCCTTGGCTCGATCTCTTTCGGCCTGCTCATCACTGCCCGAGACCACCACCACCGGCATATTGCGGATACGACTGATTTTTGATGCGCGTATGCGCTTGAGCAAACCATAGCCATCCAGCTTGGGCATGGTCAGATCAGAGATGACGACCCGTATGCTGGGATCGATCAGGATAGCTTCCCATGCCTGCTCCCCATCCAAGGCCTCACGGAATTCAAACATACCCTCGATGTGCTTGATCAGGGTGGCACGGACGATACGCGAGTCGTCGGCAATCAAAATACGGGGTTTTAAAGAGAGGGCGGCGGGTGTATCAGTCAACATGCAAATCTGGCCTTTTTAACGTTGGTAACAGCATAACGCCAGCGAATAAATTTTGACAGCACTTCCAGATTGACATACATTTCGTGAGTTCCATTGAAGGAAATCGCATCCGATGACATTTTTGCAACCTCATTTTCGCATCAGCCGAATGGCACGCTCAGCCGCATTTGCGCTCAGCCTGCTGGCGACTTCTTCGTGGAGTGCCGAAGCACCGCCACCAGAACAAAATGCGTCTATCAGCAAGTTGCAAAGCATTTCCAACCACGCATCGGAACTGGCCATGCAAGCCATGGGCATGCTGGGCATCCATTACAAATACGGCGGCTCCACTCCTGAAAGCGGTCTCGACTGCAGCGGTCTGGTTCGCCATATTTTCAAAGAAACCTGGGGCTTGATCCTGCCCCGCACTTCGGTTGAAATCAGCCATGTCGGCAAACACGTCGACAAAGACGACTTGCAGCCGGGTGATCTGGTTTTCTATAACACGCTGCGCAAAGGTTTTTCCCACGTTGGCATCTATCTCGGTGATCGCAAGTTCATCCACTCACCGTCTGCCGGTGGTCAGGTACGCATCGAGAGTATGGATATCAGTTACTGGAAAAAACGTTTTAATGGCGGTCGACGCATCAGCGACCCTGAGCAAGATCTCCCGCCAGTAAAATAAAAAAACGCACCCTCGGGTGCGTTTTTTATTACGGGCGCCGCTTGGGCACCCTGCACCTTCCGGCCTATTGCTCGCGTTTGCTGGCGAGCTTTTTCTTCAGCTCCGGCATCAGCGCCATTGCAGCTTGCTCACCGGCCAAGACTGCGCGGTTACGGCCATTGAAGTCATTCCCTTTCATGTCGCCCAGACTAGGGCGTATCACGATATCTGCGTCCTTAAGTTCAAAACGATTCAGGCTTTGCCCCATGATCGCAAAAGTCTGTAGCAATACGTCCAGTGAGCTCGATGCCAGTTGCACCTCCGGCTGTACCGAGATATTCACGGCGATAATGAAATCGGCGCCCATTTCCTTCGCAAAATGGACCGGTACCGGTGCCACCAGGCCACCATCCACATACATACGATCTCCGATCTTCACCGGCTGGAACAAACCCGGCACGGCGGACGATGCACGTACTGCCAACCCGGTATTACCACGCTGGAATAGCACCGGCTGACCGCTGTTCAAATCCGTTGCCACTGCAGCAAACGGGATTTTCATCTTTTCTATCGCGACATTCCGCACGGCTTTATTCACATAGTTCTGCAGTGCATCCCCTTTCAAGACACCGCTGGACTTGGCAAAAAACGGAACTGACCAGTCAGAAATAGCCGCCTCATCCATCGCCAGCGCCATCTGCTGCAAAGCAAACCCATTATTACCAGCAGCATAGAGCGCGCCCACCACACTACCGGCACTGGTGCCGATCACCATGTCCGGTACGATGCCTTGTGATTCCAGCGCCTTGATCACGCCGATATGCGCAAAGCCGCGCGCCGCGCCGCCACCGAGTACCAATGCGATTTTGACCGGAGCAGCGGATTTCGGCGTCACCACTACCGGGGTAACCGGCTCGGATTTGCCCGGCAGGAAGGTACATGCCGCCTGCAGTACTAGCAGGCCAGCCAATAGAAATTTACTGCAATAGCTTTTCAACATCTCGGACCATTTTTTTACAAAGAACGAAGATTACCCTTTTTCCGCCTGCCGAGTTGTTACGCAAGGTAAGCAAGGAAAAACTGCTCGCCAGCAATTGAGAATCGTTTTCATTCTTAACGAAATCCTACTATACTTCCTGCAGCGAAAATCCAAACTACTGACAAACAAGGATGCATATGAGACTAGCAAGTACCCTCCTCGCAGCACTTTCCCTGATGGCCAGCGCTTCAGTCGCGCAAGCACAAGAAAACGTACTGAATCTGTACTCGGCGCGACACTATCAGACCGATGAACTGCTGTACTCCAATTTCACCAAACAGACCGGCATCAAAATCAACCGCATCGAAGCCGATGACAATGCGCTGTTTGAACGCCTGAAGAACGAAGGCAAGAATAGCCCGGCTGACGTGATCGTCATGGTCGATGCCGCACGTATCTGGCGCGCAGAAATTGAAGGCTTCTTCCAACCGGTGAAATCAGCCGTGCTCAACGCACGCATCCCGCCCAATCTGCGTGGCAAGGATGACGGCAAGGGCCCTGAATGGTTCGGCTTCTCGACCCGCGCACGTGTAATCGTCTACAACAAAGCCAGCGTCAATCCTGCTGATGTCGCCACCTATGAATCACTGGCGGATCCTAAAAACAAAGGCAAGGTCTGCACCCGCTCAGGTTCGCATCCCTACAATCTGTCGCTGATCGGCTCGATGATAGAGCGCGATGGCGAGAAAGCTACCGAGCAATGGGCCAAAGGCATGGTTGCCAACTTCGCCCGTCCACCGCGCGGTGGTGATACCGATCAAATCAAGGGCGTAGCTTCCGGTGAATGTGGCGTAGCCATTGCCAACTCCTACTACTACGCCCGTTTGCTGCGTTCGACCAAACCAGAAGACATCGCGGCAATGAAGAACGTCGGCTTCGTATGGCCGAATGCCAAAACCAGCGGTACCCACTTCAATATTGCCGGTGGCGCTGTAGCAAAAAATGCTCCTCATCGTGAAGCCGCGGTGAAATTCCTTGAGTATCTGGCCAGCGACGAAGCGCAAAACTATTTTGCCGATGGCAATAACGAATGGCCTGCAGTGAAGAAAGTTAAGATCAGAAATGAAGCACTGGAATCACTGGGTCCATACAAAATGGAAAATGTATCCATCGCAGCGATAGGCAAAAACCAAATCGCCGCACAAAGAATTTTGGATCGCGTCGGCTACAAATAAGCGTCCATCATGAAAAAAGCTGCCGGTACATCGCGATCCCTTGCGATGCACCGGCAGCTTTTTTATTGCCAGCGACTATTGCTTGTTACATTCCATCCAGACAAAGCTTCAATGCATCGTCCCATGCAGGCAAGCCACAAAATGTCTGCATAAACCGTTCGCATGACAAGGTTGAATTAGCTGGGCGCTTGGCTGGCAAGGGATAGTCCTGGGTTGCAATCGCAGTAAGTTGCGGCTTCTTCGTCACAGATGGGTGTTCAAGTATGGCTTGCGTCAAACCATGCCAACTGGTTCGCCCTTGTGCGGTAAGGTGATACAAACCGCCGCGACTCTGCCAGACATCATGATCCAGCTCAGCATCGGCCTGTGTACCTGAATACCTCTGCATCTGTATCAGCGCATGCGCTGTCGCCTCGGCTATGGTGCGGCACCAGGTCGGAGCGCCAAACTGATCAGCGACTATACGTAGCGCATCACGCTCTTGTGCCAGGCGACGTACCGTCAACAAGAAATTCTTCCCTCTCGCGCCATATACCCAACTGGTACGCAAAATGAGATGCGGGATTCCCGTCGCCTGTATCGCCTGCTCACCAGCCAGCTTGCTGCGGCCATAAATACTCTGAGGATTGGGCAGATCACTTTCTGTATAGCTGTCGGTTTGCTCACCATCAAAGACATAATCGGTCGAGTAATGAATCATCGCCGCGCCCAAGGCACGAGCTTCCAGTGCCATTACTTCGGGAGCTTGAGCATTAATGCGCATCGCCAGCTCGGTTTCACGCTCGGCCAGATCCACCGCTGTGTAAGCTGCCGGATTAACGATCAGTTGCGGCTTTACCTCGCGAATAACGGAACGTACTTGCTCCAGGCAAGACAAATCCATTTGCGAGCGATCCACTGCTATTACCTGCCCCAAACCCTGCAAGGTACGCTGCAGCTCGTAACCGACCTGACCGCTATGCCCTGTCAGCAGGATCTTCAAGCAAACATCTCAGCATGGGCCAGAGAAACTCCTTTTTGATCCTTGCCCGACAAAGTTGGCACGCCGCTGATAGGCCAATCGATACCGATCGCGGGATCGTTCCAGGCTATGCAGCGTTCGTGCTCTGGTGCCCAATAGTCGGTGGTTTTATACAGGAATTCTGCAGTATCGCTGGTGACCACAAAGCCGTGCGCGAATCCCTCTGGGATCCACATTTGACGCTTGTTTTCTGCAGATAACAGCGCACCGGTCCACTGACCGAAGGTGGGAGAGCTTTTGCGGATATCGACGGCGACGTCGAAAACTTCGCCAACGATGACGCGTACCAGCTTGGCCTGTGTCTGTCTGATTTGATAGTGCAGCCCATGCAATACATTGCGCGCGGACTGTGAGTGATTATCTTGCACAAAGCGCGGCCTGATACCGCTCAGGCTGGCAAAACGATCTTCGTTAAAGCTCTCGAAAAAAAAACCTCTGTCGTCCCTGAAAACCTGTGGCTCGATAAGCAAAACATCAGGAATGCTCAAAGGTGTCAGTTGCATACTCAAAAATTCTTTTCGTTGATAACCTGTAACAGGTAACGCCCATACCCGTTTTTCTTCAAGGGCTCCGCCAGCTTTTCCATCTGCTTTACATCGATATAGCCTTTGCGGAAAGCGATTTCCTCCGGGCAGGCAATCTTAAGTCCTTGTCGGTTTTCAATCGTGGCGATGAACTGCCCTGCTTCCAGCAGCGATTCATGCGTACCGGTATCCAGCCAGGCCATCCCGCGCCCCATCAACTCGACGTCCAATTGATCGCGCTCAAGGTAGGCGCGATTGATATCGGTAATCTCCAACTCACCGCGCGGCGACGGTTTAACAGCAGCCGCAATATCGCAAACCTGTTCATCGTAAAAATACAATCCCGTGACGGCATAGTTCGACTTTGGCTGAAGGGGCTTCTCTTCTATGCTGACCGCCCGTCGCTGACCATCGAACTCGACCACGCCGTAACGTTCCGGGTCTTGCACATGATAAGCAAAAACGGTCGCTCCGCTCGCGCTAGAGGATGCGTCACGCAACTGCTTTTCAAAATCATTTCCGTAGAAAATATTGTCACCAAGAATCAACGCCGAGGGCGCATCACCGATGAATTCCCGGCCTATGATAAAGGCTTGCGCCAAACCATCTGGCGAACTTTGCACCGCATAGGTCAGATTAATTCCCCACTGACTGCCATCGCCTAAGAGCTCCTGAAAACGCGGCGTGTCTTGTGGCGTGGAAATCAACAAAATGTCTTTAATACCCGCCAGCATCAAGGTACTCAAGGGATAGTAAATCATCGGTTTATCGTAAACCGGTAACAACTGCTTGGAGATGGAAATGGTAACGGGATACAAACGCGTGCCCGAACCACCCGCAAGTATGATCCCTTTGCGTGGACGTGGATGAGTGACTAGCGACGTCATATTGCTCCCTGCTGATTTGTATTCGCAGCGCCGTCTCGCTGGCTATAGTTTTTTTCTAGCCATTTCATGTAATCACCGGATTGCACATCGCGCACCCAGGCCTGATTATCGAGATACCACTGCACGGTCTTTCTGATACCGGTATCAAATGTCTCAGCTGGCGTCCAGCCCAACTCGCGCTCTATCTTGCCGGCATCGATCGCATAGCGACGGTCATGACCCGGGCGATCCGTCACATAGGTAATTTGCTGACGATAACTATTGCCGGCATTGGCTGGCTTCAATTCATCCAGGATATCGCACAGCGTGTGGACCACGTCCAGATTGGCTTTTTCATTCCAGCCACCGATATTGTAGGTTTCGCCGGGGCGACCATCTTCCAATACCCGACGAATTGCAGCGCAATGATCGCCGACATATAGCCAATCGCGTATTTGTTGACCGTCACCGTAAATAGGCAAATCTTTCCCTGCCAGTGCATTTGCGATGATCAGCGGGATCAGCTTTTCCGGGAAATGATAAGGGCCGTAGTTATTGGAGCAATTGGTCGTCAACGTCGGCAAACCGTAGGTATGGAAATAAGAACGTACCAGATGATCGGAAGCAGCCTTCGATGCTGAGTAAGGGCTGTTCGGCGCATAAGCCGTGGTTTCAGAGAATGGAGCGTCGTCTGGCCCGAGCGAACCATATACTTCATCGGTGGATACATGCAAGAAGCGGAAATTGGATTTTCGCTCGTCACCCAAACCTGCCCAGTAGCGACGTGCCGCCTCCAGCAAACTGAATGTTCCGTTGATATTCGTGCGAACAAATTCGGCCGGACCATGAATGGAACGGTCGACATGGCTTTCTGCTGCGAAGTGAACGATGGCGCTAGGCTGGTATTCCGTCAGCAACGCCGACATGCGCTCATTGTCACAAATGTCGGCATGCACAAAAACATGTCGTGCATCCTGCGCAAGCGACTGCAAATTATTCAGATTGCCTGCATAGGTCAGCTTATCGACGTTCAGAACCGACTCTTCTCCGTTTTCGAGACTAGTCAGTACAAAATTTGATCCGATAAAACCGGCCCCACCTGTTACTAAAATCATGCGCTTCATCCGTATGCAGTAAGTATTTTGTCGAAACTCGCAAAAACTCTATTTGATGACTTGCTTAAGGTCAGGTTTGACCGCTTTGCTCAACACAGTAATGTCGGCACTCAACCCCAGATCTCCATCGCGGGACTTACTATGTTCTTGCCAAAGGAAATCCTCGATCCCGCATTGCGGCGCGTATTCAGCCACGACCTGCAATAGCAAAGCCCTCACTTTTTCGTAGTCGAACTCCTCGCATGCAGTCTCCAATGCAAGCAACAGATGCTGTAACTCATGCCATGGAATTTCTGTCTCTTGCGCCCGCATAATCAACGGATGCTGCGTACCCTCGACGTTCGAACCTATCAATAATTCTTCATATAATTTTTCACCGGGCCGTAGGCCGACATGTAGAATTTCGATTGCATCAGCAGAGTCGCCATTTCCCTGAACTTCCAGACCACTCAAATGCACCATGCGTGTGGCCAGATCCAGTATCTTTACCGGCTCACCCATATCCAAAACAAAGACGTCCCCGCCCTCTCCCATAGCCCCCGCCTGCAACACAAGCTGGGCTGCTTCAGGAATGGTCATGAAGTAACGCGTAATTTCAGGATGAGTGAGCGTTATCGGGCCACCGGCCATGATTTGCTTCCGAAATAAGGGAACCACCGAACCAGAGGAGCCCAGCACATTGCCAAATCGCACCATGCAAAACCGGGTGTCGCTTTGGTTGCCAGAGAATGCCTGCAGGATCAGTTCAGCCAGACGTTTGGTCGCGCCCATGACATTGGTCGGACGCACGGCCTTATCAGTTGAGATTAATACAAAACAACTGACTTTAGCGGCAATCGCGGCTCTCGCCAGACACAAAGTACCCAAGGCATTGTTACGTATTCCCTCTATCGGATTATGCTCGACCAAGGGTACATGCTTGTAGGCCGCGGCATGATAGATAGTGTCAACAGAAAAAGTCTTGAGAATACGTTCGCATTTCTCAGACTCCAATACAGAGCCCAGAAACGGTAGTACATTCACATCTACATTCTGGACCTTCCTTAACTCCTGCAGTTCCTGCTCTATTGAATAAAGCGCAAACTCGGACATGTCCAGCAACAGCAGATGTTTTGGTGCCAGCCCGATAATCTGGCGACACAATTCGGACCCAATTGATCCGCCAGCCCCCGTCACCATGACCGTTTTTCCGGTGATGCAGCTCGAAATCAAACGTGCATCTGGTTCCACCGCATCGCGTCCGAGCAAATCTTCGATTTCAATATCGCGGATATCCTGTACGCGCAGTTCGCCATTGACCAGACTGGCAATCGGCGGCGTTACCTTGATTTTGACTTTAAGAGGCTCCAACTGCTCCAGAATCAATTTCTGCTGTGCCTTGCGCAAAGAGGGCATCGCCAACAGCACTTCCTTGATCTGCTTTTCGGCGACCAGGCGCGGCAATTCGCTGGAAGGCCAAACCTTGACCCCAGCAATGGTAGCGCCATGCAATTCTTTTTTATCGTCTATCAATGCCACCGGCAAATATTCATGGCCGGCGCGCAATGCACTAGCCAATTGCATCCCCGAATGACCTGCACCATAAATCGCCACCTTTACGGCGCTGCCACCTCGGTCATCAGCTCTGAGCAAATACCCGCGGGCAAGGAAGCGACTGGCAACTACATACAGAATGGCACTCACCCAGTAAATACCAAACACGCCGCGCGACAATGGGGCTGTATGTGCAAAAGTCGCAAGTGCCGCCATGCAAATCACCGACAACGTCACGCCCAGCACGACGACATAAACTATCTTTTGATCGATAAAGCGTATCACGGCCCGATACAGTCCCAGGCGCATGAAGATAGGGATAGAGATCAGCGGAGCTGCAACAATCATCCAGAAGTACATCTCGAAGAGTTGCGGTGTACTGCTGTCGTAACGTAATAAGACTGACAGATAAAAGGTCAACGGCAACAAAATCAGATCAGCGGTGGCAGCCACTAATTGTTTTTGAAACCTCGGCAGTTCAAGAAATGATTTCATCTAGGTTCAGTGTGTCACACCGTCTTTTTTTAATACTTTTTGAAATGTCAGAACCAATATTTTTATATCAAACCAAAACGACTGCCGCGCGAGGTACTCCGCGTCGAGCGCAACCTTCTCTGGTATAGGCAATTCATCACGGCCATTAATCTGCGCCCAGCCCGTCAGTCCTGGTTTGATATTGTCGACCCCATAGCGAGTACGCAAGGCTATCAGGTCATCCTGATTAAATAAGGCAGGACGTGGCCCTACAAAACTCATATCGCCCTTGAGGATACTCCATAACTGCGGCAGCTCATCCAGACTGGACTTACGCAAGAACGAACCGATTGGTGTCAGAAATTGTTTCGGATTGGTCAATAAATGGGTCGCCACAGCTGGCGTATCCACCCGCATGGTCCTGAATTTGGGCATTTTAAAAATTTTATTATGCATCCCTACCCGGTCTGACCAATATACAGCGGGGCCTTTTGATGTCATTTTAACAAATAAAGCGACCAGCGCTATCGGCAATAACAACATGCAAGATGCAAGCAAGGCCAAACCCAAATCAAATATTCTTTTCATGCGTAGGAGCTAAGATTGCGCCAGAAAGGCCGTCACGGTTCTTTTCAATGCCTGGTCCATACTGACGGGCGGATGCCATTGTAAGGCTGTTTTCGTATGATTAATATCAACTTGTAAGGACCCCAAAAGTCGGTTTGCTACAGCTGATTTCCCTAACAGTGCGGCCATTCCGGCAAGCAAGGCGGACGGCACCGGGATAAGCAAACTTTTCTTGTTCATCGCGGTCGCCAGCATACGCAACAGGGTCGACACACTGACATCATGATCATCCGAAACCATAAAGGTATGACCGGCTGCAGCGGGATGGCTGGTGCAGAGGATCAAAAGGTCATGCAGATTCTCCACTGCCACCATGCTTCTGCGATTGTTGATAGCGCCCAATGGCAACGGCAATCCCATTTTGACCAACTGCATTAGACGCTGGAAGTTTGCCCGCACGCCCGGGCCATAGATCAAGGGCGGCCGTACTATCACCACCTCCAGGCCGGTTTCCTGCGCCAGTTTCTTTAATGCGACTTCCGCTTCCAGCTTGGAGATACCGTAAGGATCCGTCGGTGCCGGCTCGTCAAATGCAGTATAAGGACGTGCGCTGGTTTCCTCGCCATTGACCTTGACACTACTCACGAAAATAAAGCGCTGCACACCCGCTACGATTGCCTGACGCGCCAGATTCAACGTCGCATCTACATTGACAGCACGAAATGCTGTTAATGGATCGCTGGCCTTCTCATTCATGACATGCACACGTGCCGCCAGATGAATCACTGCATCGCAATTCTGCAAGGCCAGACTCCAATCGGTCGCCGCACTCAGATCACCAACCGCAACATCACTAGCTTGGTTTATCTTGCGCACGGCAGGTACAACAGCGATGCCTCGCGTGCGCAAGGCGTCGCACAGGCCACGTCCGACAAAACCATTGGCGCCAGTAACAAGAATTTGACTCATGGTTTTGTCGCGTCGAGAAAAGGAAGGAAAAGCACGGCGCAAGCCTGGAACAATTACTTGGACCAGACCACGCGATTGATGTAATCGATGTAACTAGCAACGACTCGCAACACCTGCTTGGAGACATGCGGATTCTCGTAGTCGGCGACCGGTAACACAGGCGCAGACTCCGAGCTATATTGAGATGTGACAATCTCGATTGCCTCGATCACACGCTCAGCCTTCAGACCTGACATGATCAAGGTCCCGACATCCATGCCTTCCGGACGTTCGTGCGCATTACGCAGCGTAATCGAACACAGATTCAGCAAGGAAGTCTCTTCGGTGATTGTTCCGCTATCGGACAACACGCAAAAAGCCTCCATCTGCAATTTGATGTAGTCAATAAAGCCAAAGGGCTTGGAAAGGATAATGCGTTCGTCCAGCGGACCATGACCCAAGGCCTCCAGACGTTTGAATGTGCGCGGGTGGGTCGATACCAGTACCGGGTAACCATAACGCTTGGCCAAGGCATCCAGCGTTTCCAGCAAGTCACGCAAGGCCTCGGGCGAATCGACGTTCTCTTCCCTATGCGCACTGACGAGGAAATACTTGCGGTTCCCCAGCGACAAACGCGAGACCACATCAGACTGATCTATCTTGGGACGATAGAAATCAAGCACTTCCCGCATATGCGATCCGGTCTTGATGATGGTTTCAGGCTTGATACCTTCGGCCAATAAATAACGGCGCGCATGCTCAGTCAGCACCATATTGATATCGGCCAGATGATCCAATACCTTGCGATTCAATTCTTCCGGAACCCGCTGGTCAAAGCAACGATTGCCAGCTTCCATATGGAACACCGGTATCTTGCGGCGCTTGGCCGGGATGATAGACAGACAGGAGTTGGTGTCACCATATAGAAGTACTGCATCCGGTTTTTCGATTTCAAAAACCTCGTCTGCCTTCATGATGACTTGTGCGATCGTCTGCGCTGCATTGCTACCGGCAGCATCCAGAAAATAATCCGGCTTGCGGATTTCCAGGTCATCGAAGAAAACCTGGTTCAACTCATAATCGTAATTCTGACCGGTATGCACCAGTATGTGCTGCGTATGCTTCTCCAGCTCCGCAATCACACGACTCATCTTGATCAATTCAGGACGAGTACCGACGATGGTCATTACCTTACGCATGGAGCTGCTCTTTGATGAAGTCCAATGTCAACAAAGTTTGCTTAACCTGATCAACCGTAAGGCGTTCGGTGTTATGCGAAGTGTAATCATCGATCTCAGAAATTTTTGTTTCACCCTCGACGAAATACTTGTTGTAGTTAAGATCTCGATTATCCGCAGGGATGCGGAAATAGCGTCCCATATCTTCGGCTTTCGCCATCTCTTCACGAGAAACCAAAGATTCATACAATTTTTCACCATGTCGGGTTCCAATCACGCGCACTTCATTGTTTTTCGCAAACAAGTCTTTCAGTGCAATCGCAAGATCTCCGACCGTCGATGCAGGGGCCTTCTGGATAAAGATATCCCCTTGCTCACCATGCTCGAATGCATGCAGCACCAGATCTACCGAATCTTCCAGCGACATCAGGAAGCGCGTCATATTAGGATCGGTGACAGTAAGAGGTTTTCCCTCATTCAACTGATTCACAAACAAAGGAATGACAGAACCACGCGATGCCATCACATTGCCATAACGCGTTGCACAGATAACCGTTTCGCCAGCAGACCGCATACGTGCCTTAGCTACCATCAGTTTCTCCATCATGGCCTTGGAGATACCCATCGCATTGATCGGGTAAACAGCTTTATCAGTACTCAACACCACCACCCGTTTGACCTTGTTGGCCACAGCCGCATTCAATACATTTTCTGTGCCGAGCACATTTGTGCGCACCGCTTCCATTGGATAAAACTCGCATGATGGAACCTGCTTCAAGGCGGCAGCATGGAAAATATAATCCACGCCGTGCATCGCTTCATGAATGCTGTCGTAATTGCGAATATCACCGATATAGAATTTCAGCTTGGGATTATTCAATGCAATCCGCATATCTTCCTGCTTTTTCTCATCCCGGCTGAAAATACGAATTTCACGTACTGCCGTAGATAAAAAACGAGTAAGAACCGCATTGCCAAATGATCCGGTTCCACCGGTGATCATCAATACCTTGTCATCAAACATATTTAGAATTTTTACTTATATAAATGCATTAATTGAATCAGGTTACGCCAATCAGGCGCAATGTAACCCGTATCTTGGGTGAGTTTTTCAGCCGTCAAAGAACGATCAACCACAACACTATCATCCGGGACAATGTCAATTTCCTTGCCATAAATTTCTGCAATCAACGCCAGCAAATCGAACTTCGAAATCGGCTGCGCCGCTACATGATAAAGTCCATGCAAATCAGCCTTGGGAATAACGATGTCTCTAATAAACTGAGCCAGCACTACCGTCGGCAATCCTGAAAATACCGAGCGGGTATAGCCGTGACAACGATCTTTTTGTTCTAAAAACCATTCAACCAGGCCATGCGGATTCTGTAACTCATGACCAATAATCGAGGTCCTCAAGGTAACAGTATGGGGGAAATATACCTCTCCCAAGTATTTTGACTTACCATATAAATCCGTGGCATCTGAAACGTCATCTTCCACATAAGCGCCCCGATCACCGTTGAATACGCAATCAGTACTAATATGAATCAGACGTGCGCCACTCAGTTCGCACAAACCAGCCAGGCGATGCGGTAACAAGGAGTTAATCGGCAGCGCCAACAATGGATTACCTGCGTCAGCTAATTGCTTTACCAAACCTATACAGTTAATGACGACTGCGGGCTTGACCTTGTTAAAGACACTCACCAGTGCGTCATGATTTTCGACGTCACAACCCGGCAATAAACCGTCTGCGATCTGCGGCGAAAAATGATGCGCCACGCTTCCGGAACGGACCGTGCCAAATATCTCCCAATCCTTCTTCTCGCTCAGTACGCGCATAACCGCACTACCCAGCATCCCGCTGGCACCCAGCACAAGAACTCTCATTACCGACCTTTTTTCAATTCAGATACTGCGCGAAAGTGATCCATGAGCTGACCCGTAAGCACGTCCTGATCGAAGTGCTCTTTAAAATAACGGCGCCCATTTTCCCCTATTTGCTCTCTTTCGGCAGCAGTCATTTTATAGAAATGCAACACTGACTGGGCTAATCCTTGCGCATCTTCAGCAGGACACGTCAAACCAGCCCCTGCTTTACGTATCAAATGTGCGCCTTCTCCGTTCAAACAAGCCAATATAGGCCGTCCGGCAGCCATATATGCCTGCACCTTACTCGGCACAGTCGCAGCAAAAATCATTTGGTCAGCCAAAGTCACCAGCAAAATGGCGGCTTTTTGCATCAGCCCAGGCATTACCTCGATAGGATACTGTCCGGGAAGATGTATATTCGTCAAGTTCCGTTTAAGCACTTCTGCTAGCATCCAGTCGCGACGACTTCCCTGCCCAACGACGACAAACCGTATATCCCCATGCTCGCGCAACAAGCTTGCGGCCTCGATGATGACTTCCACTGCCTGCCCGGTTCCAAGATTACCGGCAAACATGATCGGAAAGCCATCATCCAAACCTAATATCTCGGGCAATACGATGTCTGGAGGAGCGACAAATGTAGCGTCCACCGAATTCGGATAGTACGCAATTCGTTTTCCCGGCGCTAAGGCAGCTACTTTGGCCACGAAAGCTTCTGATTGGACTAACAGTAAATCAGTGTGCCGATAAATGAATCTGACCACTTTCTCGACTAGCCCAAGAACCCGGGGATTTTTGACATACCCCGTCGCGCTCAGGCTTTCAGGCCATAGATCCTGTACCCAGACGATCACCCCACAGCGCTTCAACCAACCAAGAAAAATCGCCGGCAAGGCCTGCAGTATAGGAGATGGTGCGTAGACAAAAATCACGTCGTAACGTCGTTTCCGTAGCATCAAGGAACCGAACAACACACCGGATATCACAAATGACAGGTAGTTTAAAGCCAACTTTATTGCTCGGCCATGCCCTCTGGCGGCCAATGGCACGCGGAATACCTGCGCCCCCATAAATTGCTCGAACTGTGGACCCCACCCCTTATAACCGGGGAATTTCTCTCCGCCGGGATAGTTCGGCTTTCCAGTCAAGACATCGACGTCCACACCTTCCAGTACCAATGATCGAACCAAATCATTAATACGGAAATTTTCTGGCCAAAAGTATTGGCTAACAATCAAAACCTTCATGGTGCAATCGTCACTTTCCATCCTCAACCAGCTCGGCCGGCTTTGGCAATGAACTATCCAGTAGCCAATTACTCACCGCTCGTGCTGATGCACCTATGGTGCTCCATGAATACTTATTTAAAACCAAATATCGTCCCCGCTGCCCCATCAACCTCAACTCTTGTGCGCTCAAATTCATGGCCTCAGACAAGGCGCTCGTCACACCATCGACTCCCGGCGTAACCCACCAGCCACACTCATGCGTCACCAAATCCTGCCAAGGCGCACCAGTCGTAGTTATCACCGGCAATTCATTGGCCAAAGCCTCTGCAATCACAATGCCAAAATTTTCGGAGTAAGTTGGCAATACAAAAATATCCGCGGCATTAAAACAAGCTTGTTTGCTTGGACCACTCACAAAACCCAAAAACTCGAAATCCGATTGCAGTCCCTTCTCCGCAATCAACGCTTCAACCTTGGCGCGATAACCATCCTCATCCCCGCCAGCAATCACTATTCGCCAGCCTGGTGCCCGCACCCTAGACCAAGCCTCCACCAAATCAAGCAAGCCTTTAATTGGATGAACGCGGGATAGGAAAAGAATCGTTTTAACAGCCCCACCTGCTCCACGCGCAACAAACTCCTCTGCATCGACCCCATTTGGAAGTATCGCGATCGGCTGGCGCAAATTCAATTTGCGAATACTTTCCAGTTCTTGCCTTGCCGTCGCGATAAATGCTCTAGCTTGGCGCAATACCATTCCCTGATAGGTTATTAGAGCCAGCAATTTCTTACTGCGCTTATACTGAAGAGCCCAAGGCTCCAGACAGCCATGAGGTGAAATCACCACTGGCACTTTTTTCTTGCGCGCAGCGTAAGCTGCTACAGCTAAAAATGGCGACCACATGCCATGTATATGGAGAATATCTATATTTTGTAGCGTGATTATTTCTCGTACCTGCTGGTACTGCTGCCATAAACCACCGATCGAAGTCCGTCTCGAAATCACCCTTTGCTGGCTAAAGCTACTACCGGACACTACGGTTGCATCAATAGCCGCTGGCAACTGCTTGGACAATAAAGTCACATTACATCCTGCTGCAGCAATAGACTGCGCATAACGCAATGCTGCCAGGCCTTCACCACCTGATGTCGTCGCAGCACTTTCCACTACATGAAGTTGATTTTGCATGCACTTGTCTTAGATTTAATTCTGATGATTGCAGCCAGTCGCAAGCAATCTAGCCTAGAAATTTGGCTCGCACTTTCCATTTCAAGATCGCCCAATATTTTTCGATATTGCTGGCGACCTTGCCTCTTCTCCCAGTTGATATTTTTGCTTTTGCTGACTCTTCAAAAACAAGGGAATTTGCATTACTGACCCCTCCGACATGCATATTGACCGTAACTTGATCGTAAAAATACGCACGCAGATGCGGGCCGGGTCGCAACAAAAATTCATAATCACCCGTTATCTTGTAGCTGTCATCAAACAAACCAAACTTTTTGAATAATTTTTTATGATGCAAAGAGCCTACATGGGCGATCTTCATATATTTGCGGAATATGTTCCAACTCCACGGCAAGCCTACCGTACGTAATACTCGCGATCCATCAGTCAGATTGATTTTCGACGAAACATAATCGATCTCCTCATCCTTTTGGTTCTGTATGAAGTCGATATAAGCTTGCACGGCTCCATCCAGATAAATGTCATCCGAACCAAGAAAAGCAATCCAGGTTCCAGACGACAGTCTTACACCTTTATTCCACGCGTCGTAAATACCCCCATCCGGCTCGCTCACCCAATAGTCAATCGCATGCTCATATTTCTTGATGATATCGAGTGTGCCGTCCCTGGAGCCACCATCGATAACAATAAATTCGAGATTATCGTACGACTGGCTAATCACACTAAGTATCGTTTGCTCCAGCGTCTTTTCGCCATTGAATACAGCTGTCACCACTGTTACCAGTGGCCCAGACTCACTATTCTCCGTCTTGCGATATCCCTGCCGACGCAAGCCTCCACCAGCACGCGACAATATGCCTGCATGCCCACTCAGGCCAACTTCTTCATCAGGCGGCGTTCCGCTCACCACTCGGCGAGTTGTACTGTATTCGGGAGTAAGGCAAATCACTTTATTCTCGTTCAACACTTTTATCGCCTTTGCTGGGTAAATGCGTTACGCGGATGCGTAAAGTATTTACCGCTAGCCCAGATACTTCTATGTCAATCAGCTTAACTACCGTCAAATGCATTAACTGCATCAATGACGGTACGCACATCATCCTCTGTCATCTGTGGATGACAAGGCAAGGAAAGGCAAATATCCGCATGCCGCTCACTGTTTGCAAGCCCCAAAGGATCGCGCGCAAGACTTAGACAAGGATCCTGTTGCTGAATTGGAATCGGATAGTGGATGAGCGCTTGCACTCCACTGGATTGAAGATGTGCCTGCAAGCGCTCCCTGTCTTCACACGTCACGACAAACAAATGATAGACGTGAGAACCCGGCTCTTGCGGCTCACTCAACATCTTTACCAAAGGATTGCGTATACCAATGCGATAAGCATCTGCGATTTCACGTCGACGTTGAGTGAACTCAGGCAACCACTTCAAGCGCGCAGAAAGCATCGCAGCTTGGATTTCATCCAATCGACTATTCATGCCCAGCTCTGGATGTTGATAGCGCACGCTCTGACCGTAATTGCGCAAACGACCAGCCTTTTTTGCAATGGCGTCATCAGATGTTACCAACATGCCGCCGTCACCAGGGCCACCCAGGTTTTTTGTTGGGTAAAAACTATAGGCAGAAACACGGCCAACAGAACCAGCCGGCTGGCCACCAAGAGTAGCCAGGTGTGCCTGAGCACAATCTTCAATTAAAACGATATTTTTTTCATTGCACAACTCCGACCAGGCGCTCATATCACGTACCTGACCATAAAGATGTACCAGAATCACTGCTTTGGTTTTTGGCGTAATGCAGCGTTTGAAACTTTCTCGAGAAAGCAAGGCTGTATCCAAATCGATATCAGCCAATACAGGTATCGCCCCTGCACGCAAAATCGCCAGTACCGTCGCAAACGCTGTCATGGGCGTCGTAATTACCTCATCACCCGCACCGATATCCAGTGCTCGCAGGGCGATCTCAATGGCATCCATACCATTTCCTACACCTACGCCATGCTCAACGCCACAATGAGCCGCCCACTCGGCTTCGAAGCTTTCGACCTCTTTGCCCAATACATACCAGCCTGAGTCAAGTACCCGCTTGGTCGCAAGCAGCATTGCATCGCGAACTTCTTGCGGTTCTGCCTTGAAGTCATTCATCAATATCATTTATTTGCATCCCAATAATGCTGGCTATTTGCTTTGTAATACTCCATGGTCTTTTTCAAGCCTTCGCTCAAACCGACTTTAGGTGCCCAACCCAACTCCTTCGAAATCAAGCTGAAATCGCTGTAATAATCACCAATGTCTATCGCCTTGCGTTCTGCGGGGAACGGAACCAACTCGTACTGTCCGCCATATCCCAACTCAACCATCATTGCGGCAAGGTCACCCAGATTGATCACTTCCCGACTACCCAGGTTATAAACCTTGCCATTCGCTTCATCGCTGGCACCGGCCAGCAGCAAGGCATCGACACAGTCGTCGACATAATTGAAGTCCCGCAACTGCTTACCGTCACCAAATACCTTAATCGGCTTTCCCTCTATCAGGGAGCGTACCCAGATCCCCAAAAATGTCTGCCGTGCGTCTTTCACACGCATTGCTGGCCCATATGTATTCGTCAGGCGCAAAGCACAGGCGCGAATGCCGTACACATTGTTATACAACAAGTGGTACCACTCTCCCGCCAGCTTATTAATTCCGTTTACATCGACCGGCCGTATAGGATGCTGCTCGTCCACCGGCAAATAGTCCGGCTTCCCATAGAGTTGACGTGTGCTGGCAAAAACCAGTTTGACATCGGGATTCACTGCCCGACACGCTTCCAGAATAGTTAACTGCGCCGCTGCATTAATATCCAAATCTGCCTGGGGATTCGTCATCGAATCCATATGACTTGTTTGACCAGCCAGATTGAAAAGATAGTCCTGCCCCTGCACCAGATAGGCCATCGAATGCGGATCACGCACATCCGAGATATTGCAGGTCACCCTATCTTTAATATCCGAGATATTGGCCAGATTACCGCCATAAGCAGGAATCAAACTATCAACTAAAGTTACATCCGCGCCAGAATTAACGAGTCTACGTGCGAGGTTAGAGCCAATAAACCCTAAGCCGCCCGTAATTAATACTCGCTTTCCATCATATGAAGCGATATTCATTGAATTCTTTCTTGAGCCGTCGGCGCATATTGCGCAATGGTGTCTTCCAGGAGCGAACTCTGACAGCACGTCCACGATCAAAACCTGGCAACAATTTTTCAACCTCTAACTGCTGTGCAGCCAGAGATTGTACGTAAGGGCGATATAGCAAAGCCCGCACATCACGGGACAGCTGATAATTCCCCAGTTCATGGGTACCGTCAGCATAGTGTTTATAACCGTGGAAATGATAAAAAACCAAGGGGCTATCATCGACATACAATTGGTCGGATCGTTTGCTTAAGCTGTACTGCTGTACGTTCCAAGGTGCGACACCACCGCCCAAATGGGACAAAACATGCACACCCTCAAAACGCTGTAGCCAATCATCCAAATACTTTTGATCACCGAACTTGCCGTCTTCAACCCGGTTATAGCACCACTCAAGGCATCGTTCTTGCCACCACTGGAGCACAGTCAATCCGCGCTCGTCTGCCTTGAATGTCATGAATTGAACGCAGTAAATTCCCGAGGCCTCTGATTGGTCATATCGCGGAGTGTATCTGTGCGACGTTATTAATACCGAGGCCCCACTTTTTTCCCATTCCTGCAGCAGGATAGAAGGCTTTGCGTAAAAGCAAAGATCCGCATCGAGATAAGTGACTACGGACAAATCAAAAGTATCCAGCACGTATCGAATGACATGCGGTGTACATGTCCAGCAATATTCGCCAGCGGTGCGTTGACTTTTGACAGTCAGTAGTTCCGGCGATTCAAACTCATCCAGACGAATCAAAACCAGTTTAGGCAAATTGTATTTCACAAGAATTTGATGTGCCAGTTCGTCAAAACAAACTGCGTACAGCATAAAATCCTCGCCCGTCTTTTCAAGCGAGCGATACAAGGCCAAAGCCCGAGTCAAATAATTTGAATCAAATAAAGTACAAAAGTTATGCATGGCACAGCGTCCCGACATGGAAGACATGAGACAAGTCAGCAACACCGGCTAGGGTCGGCGCGGAAATTTTTTCATTCAAATTCATCTTTGTGATGTCAGCGTTTCCGCCAAATCATCCCCTTATATTCAAATGGCAGTGTTTGAGAACCATGCCTTATATAACCCTTGCCACCGAGCGCTTCAAAATCAGCCAGAAGATCACAATGACTTCCCAATTTCTGATTTAAGCGTGATTCGCTCAGCATGGCGCACGGGTAACTAGCCTCATAAATACTTGGCGGTACATGCTGTACACATATCCAATCTGACTCGAGCTCGATGAAGGGCGTGCGATCGACAACGATATATCCGGCACCAGAAGCAAGAGCTGTCTCGACAATCTGATCTGCATTTTCCAGATACTGTAATACGCTCGCAAACAGCACCACATCGGGCTGGTGTTTAGCGATACATTCTTCCATCGAAAAGAAGAAATGCAATTCTTCCGTTTCAAACTTTTGCTGCCCCCGTACTACAAATTTTTCCTGTTCGACAACACACCAATGCAAATCTATTGTCGCGGGTAAAAAATTCTTGCATTGAAAATAGCTACTGCCAAGCGAGCCACCAAAGTCGAGAACTGTGAGCTTTCCACCTTTTTCTAATGCAACGCGCATCAATAGCGATAGCAGTGGAAATGTATGTTCCACTTTATTAAACAAAACCGAATCACGCTCATACAAAGCCTCGCCGGATTTTACCTTCTCGGATGCGGCAGACACTCTCTCCAAAATAGTGTCTACATCGTAGCCAGTTGACGCTCCTGCTGCTGCTTGCCACGACGAATAACGTCCTACAAACCGTATCCCTTGCGTCGAGTATGATCGATATAACTCAAGCAATGCAGGCGGCAACCAATTCCTGACGAAACGTTTAATTGATTTCAATTTGCTCGCCACCTATCTAGCAAACGCTTTAATTTTATTTTCATGCGCCCATACAATGACGGTCTAATACCAGCGAAATAACGGGAAAATGCGTCATATCCGGCCTGACTGCTTACGACCGGAATATCACCCAAACGTATAGGAAGAAGCGCCATGTCTGCATCAAATAGTTCGGTAGCACCACAATGTGTCCCACTGCTATCATTTCCGATATTTTGAACAAGACTTTTGCCAGGATACAAAGTCAGCTTATTCGCCAAAAAAGCGGAGGCATACCAACGTATAGCCCAAGAATTTACTTCGCCTCTGATTTGCTGCTTTAACATGCCTGTGTAGGCGTAATTTCCGTCAAAATCAAAGACTTTAGTTTCTCGACTGGCCTGCAGCGCGCGCATTAATTTATTTGCATCCGGCTCAAAGAAGTCCCATCCACGCTTCCAGGTAGCCCACCCCCAGCAATCCGCACCTCGTAACAAAAAGGTTTCGGGCAAATCATCCATCACAGGGTAGACATAACCATGGATGCTGATCACATTGTCGTTATCCGCATAACGATCCAAGGCCTCATTCATGTACCTTAAAAAGTACGGGGATGTTACAAGATCGTCTTCGAGCACAATCACACGCCCATGACGCTCGCACATCGATGTAACGCCGTCAATCACCGACTTGGCCAAACCGAAATTCAGCTCTCGCTCAATGATCGTTACGCTTTTAAAACCACTGACACTTTTCAGGTAGTCCCGAACTGCATTAACCGATGGGTGAGCGTTGGCATTCTTCGGACCATCCGAGAAAATGAATAAGTCACTTTCCAATGCAAACTCGTTCTCCCGCAAGGCATTGATCGTTCTTGCGGTATGATCAAGACGGTTATATGTGAACAATGCGATAGGAGCTGTTTTCACAAAATTCCGGTTTGCCATAGGAGTTGCAGCCGCTTCAACCATCAGCTTATCCATGCTCGGCAAATTTCTTAAATCCTGCATTGTTTTCTACCAATTCCCGGTACGTACCAGAAGCCTCTATCTGACCCGCCCGAAGAAAAAATATTTTGTCGCAATGAACCACTGTAGACAAACGATGGGCGATCAGTATTACGGTCTTGTCTCCGCTTAAGCTATCTATTGCTTGTGATACTTCTCGCTCGGTTTCGTTATCCAAGGCCGACGTTGCCTCATCCAGAATCAAAATTTCCGGATCGTTATATAGCGCACGCGCGATACCGATACGTTGACGTTGCCCACCTGAAAGCCGTGCGCCTCTATCCCCGACCAATGTATCCATGCCTTCCGGCATCGCAGCAATCACATCTTCCAGTTGCGCAGCCTTGATCGCGGCAACAATTTTGCGATCATCAATATCAGCATCAGGCAGGCCAAAGGCGATATTTCTCCGTATCGTGTCATCCGAAAGATAAATACTCTGTGGGATATAACCAAATTTTTTGCGCCATTGCAGCATGTGCTCTGGCAGCAATGGACTTCCATCTACTTCGATCTGCCCTTTGTAGTCGGGCAATAAACCCAGCAAAAGGTCCACCAAAGACGTTTTTCCCGCACCAGAATGGCCGACAAAGGCGACGGACTGGCCCTTTACTATCTCTAAAGAGATATCCTTCAATGAATCTTTCTCGGCTGACGGATATCTGTAAGTAACATCCGAGAAAACCAATTTCTGCTGGAAATTCGGTGCATCAAATCTGGCATCGTTCTTGCCGTCATCTTTCGGGTCAAACTCATCAAGCGTTCTTATTACAGACTCTACTTGTATCGAGCTTTGCTTCACATTCAGCGCAGCGCTCACAATTCGATTGAGAGATGGCATTAATCGAAATGCCGCGCCCACGAACAATATGAGGCTAGGCATAATTGCGCTGACCTCACTGCCCATCACTAAAGAAGCAATCAAATAAAGAACGATTGCAGAAAATCCCATGCTTTCAATAAACGGCCTAGGCAGCAGGCTGAATAGCTGCGTGCGGAAACCTGCCCTGGCGTACTCACGACTATGGAACAGGCTCTTTTCTATGAAATAGGATTCACACCCAAGAATCTTTATTTCTTTGATGCCGCCAAATGACTGGAATATCCATTTGTTCATTTGTATCCCATGTTCCTGTGCTTGCTCGCCAATTCTGCGCACATTCTTCCGAATGAAAAAGTACAAGGTCATGGCGATACCGCCAAACAAGACAATGACCAATAAAGTCATCAATGGATACAACCAAAATAACAAGCCCATCACGGCGATCATGACGAAAATCTCTGTCATTGCCTGCAGAGACGAAAACATCACCATATTCACAATCGCAGAGGCGTTGCGAATGTTTTGATACAGCTCCGCCGGATTTTTTTGAACGTGAAACAAATAACCACGACGCAAATAACTGTTTAGCAAGCGCTTTTCAATTCCCATTTGTCGGTTCAACAAATAACGGGATTGCCAGGAAAACAATGCGATCTGAAAGATATTTCGAACAGCAATTAACGCTATCAGGAATACACCTATCAATATCAAGAAACCCTGAATTGTCGCTATGCCGGATGTTTCAAAGATGGAATTCAAGAAGCCGTAATCAGCAATGCTTTGCGGCTGCCCTATCAATGCTATATAGGGAACGATCAAACCCAGCCCTGCTACCTCAAGGGCGGCCTGTACCCCCATCAATGCGAGCAATACCAATCCACGTCTTTTCTCTACGGCAGAGAAAAGACGCAAGGTCTGAACCAGATTAAACAGCATTAACTGGGTCCCTTACGTTCGATAATGCAATGCGGCGCTGGGCGATAAGGTCTTCAATTTTCTCCCAAGCTCGCTCCGCAACATGCCCGTCTGAATTAACGAACATAATATTTCTGGTGGTGACACGCGCGTCCTTCATCTCAGGAGAAATATTAATAATGGATGCATCACCCTGCTCCCATTTATTCAGCATTTCATCAAAATGAGCCTGAGATTTTATAGGCGTACACGCCCCCAGATCAGCGATAGGGAGCAACATCTCTTCCCGATCTATGCCTTCCGGAATTGCCCAATCGAGATAAAAGATGGGCGCGTCAGAAAACATCGATTCAAAAGTTGCCGTACTCTGAAATCCAATAATCAACTGGCTATAGAGTATGAGTTCATTGCACGGAAAAGAACGATCTAAGGGCACAATGTTCGTCAGACCTGCTTTAGCACAGCGCGCGATAAACAAAGGATTGTTATCTTCGATATGCCCCATCTTGTAAAAAACCAGAACATCACGATGCTTGGAAGCAAACTCAAACACTGAGTCTTCTGCCTCAGTCAGTAATCTCTGCCAGTTAAATTCCGGATTATCAGGAAACGCGTAGGACTCAACATAGTTACGTATACCAAAGGTCAGGAAAAGAACGCGACGCTCATATTTATCCCACTCACGGTACTGTCTACGTGAAAAACTACGATCCCAATGGAACCACCAATCAGTGTCCAGCTCTCCGACCACGCTCACCTCTTTAACGGAGGCCTGACGACTGTGATCAAACATGTACTTATGGCCGGCATTCGCAGTGAAAAAATAATCAGCTGTCACACATTTGGATTGTTTGTAACATTCGGCCTCGTTCTTATAGCTAAATTTCGTGCCTGTGCCTTCGCGCTCAGCGACGATCCACTCGATTCCTCGGCTTTGAGCGACTGCAACCATCTCGACCGCGTAGCGATCATGGTTGCTTCCACTCATGAAGAAATCTATCTTCCCAGTCAATCGTTCAAATGCCGGAAAGAAGCGATTCAGATATTGCCGGTATCTCGCCCGATTCTCATCGTTGCCTGGCTCGATGTACTTCATCCGTGCATCTTCATAGAAATCACTTTTGCGGCGAGCAAAGCTTTCAAAAACAATCGCTTCAGTCGATATGCATTCGCGCGGAAAGCAAAACCATACGGAATTATCGACATCTGCAGCTTTCGACATTTCGTACAAGCGATCAAATCTGCCGTCATTTTCCACAGCAAAATAAATGATCGCCGGCGACTTCCCACTCGCCTTCAAGCGCTTCAATTTTTTTAAATTACTGAAGTTAGTAATATAAAAATACGGAATGGCGAACAGCGGAATATCTAAATCCCAGCGATATAGCAAGCGCAAAAGAGAGCGCGGTTCCTGATAGAAAAAACGATTCAAAAAAATGAATGTAAGGCGCTTTATTATTTTTTTTGGCAGTTCAATAAGGGTCATCACAGATTCAAATAATATTTATAAAACAACCATTAAGAGAGAATATTCGCGTCGTAAAAATTCTTTTCCAAGCGACTCTTGGTGCCAGATGGCGATTGTATGAACAATACTTTACCGATACGTTTAAGTTCCGTTACTAGCGCCTTGGACTCGTCATCCAAGCTTACCCCGGCAAATTCCGATTGATCAATGACGTCATATACCATCTCGGCTTGTCGTCCAAAGACCGCGTTAATTTCTTTAATGCTACGTGGAGCACTGGCACGGGACCATACATCGATATGCTCTTGAATGAGTGGAGATAGTTTTCGGCCTATACGCAAAAATATCCGGCGCAATAAACTAGGATCGCGTGGCGCATAACTATTGCGCATATCCACCAATGAGCGTCCGAATTCGAGCGCATACCAGCGATAAGCTTGACGACTTCTCTCGATATCCCAGCCTGCGGCCAGTGCAATCTCTATCTGGGAAAAGTATTCGTCATACCTTGTACCCAGCTGGTTGAGAGAGGTCGGATACAGCACCAATTCCGGCGAATAAATAACGACAGGAATACCTAGCAAGGCCATTTCCTTGCCGACACTTGACCATGCGTTCAAAAACACATCCGCTTCTTGTGCCAGATCGTAGAGCGATACCGTTTCATCCGGCCAATTTACCTTGACGTTATCCGGCAACGTTTGCAGCATTAACTGCATTTGTTGAACGTGCGAACTCTTTATCGAATCACGCCTGTTTGGAAACTCTCGAGGATGAACCCGAATTAATAAGAACCAATCAGGTCTGGAAGTAGCAACTTCAATGAGCGCCTTGATCCAATCAAACTGTCTCTTAAACAGCAAGTCTTCTGCAGGAGGAAACGCTCTTACCGACTCCACTGCAAATCTCTCGTCATAGCTGCTGGTAGACGCAATCAATAACTTCTGATCTTCACGGATGCCGAAGTGCTCCCGCACATTCATTTTGGTCTTTGATCTTGCACTCGAATATACAAAAACATTTTTTGCCGAGAGCAATTCTAGAAAGTGATCTGACACATCGGCCATTAATCTTGCGGTCGCAGGTTGATCACGCAGTCCCTCAAAACGATCAACCAGACCTTTCAGGTAACGCCAGGTAAAACCCTGGCCTATCATCAAGGTGCCATGCTGGCGGGAGAGATTCGTCCCAGCATGCATGAAATACTGACTGATACCCAGCGCTTTTGCGACTTCACAGAACATACTGTGCAGTGCATAAAGACTGTTATACACACTCACACTGTCAGGCTTATAATCCTTCAATAATCTCTGAGCAGATATAGCCACGATTGCGGTACCTCTCAATGCAATCAAAAACTCATCCCACTCATCATCAGAAAACAGTAAGTCGTTCTTTTTGTTTTTTAAGATCAACTCATAAAGCGCAATGCGGCCCACTGGAAATCCATTGAATTCGGCAAAATCAATCGCTTCCTCACAACTAGCCGTCGCACGATATTGTTGTACCTGCAGAATCCAATCATCAATATGATCAATATCGGGCTGAGTAATATACTCATCCAATAGAATTCTCTTCAAACCTAATTTGCGATCAATTAAAGCCGCTTTGCTTTGACAACGTGTACAGACGACATCCATCTGCTTTTGAGCTGATGCCGAACGATAATCTATGCCGGCACCAAATGCGGCAGGACAAAGTGGTCGCAAAATACCATTGCATCGAACAACCGCAGTTTCAGCTCCGCTCTTAAGCAATGACTCAGCCACCAGCGCTTCAGGAAATGCATGCTCCCAGATATCAGCTGCCGGACTAAAGAAGAGAACCTTCATCAAGAGTGACTCATACTAAAAACACCATCCCCATATACGCGGCAGAGCATCGGTTTGCTGTTGGCCGAAGGCAATGAACTTAAGGTCACTTTGAGGTGGCTGGGTAGATACTTCAAATCACTCATTTTGAATTCCACACGCTCAGTCCCCATAGGCGTTAGCTTGCTGGTCTTTTGCGCGACGGTTTCCCCCGTCATCGCATCCAACAAACTGTGCGTCATCTCATGAGGAGTAAGACATGGATTGCATTGATAAAGCACCACCGCCGACAGCGAATTGGTAACAACTATTTGATTACTCACATATGCGCCGGCTGGCGCGTTTGCCGCATCTGCAGTCGACGATGGATGCACCATCGACACAGATCCCATGCGATCTTTATAGAACATGAAGAAATGCGCGGAGCTTAATCCCATGCGTTTATATATCGATTTGCGCGGAGCTACTGGTTTCAGTTGCACTGTCACAATCCCGAACGGCGATTGGACTCCTCGCTGCGCCAAGATTTCTGTCACGTTCGGAAATCTGGATTCGAAATGCGCAATTTTTTCAGTCATTTTCAACACAACATTGCCGACATGATCCAGAAATTGAATGTCTAGAACCGCGTCAGTTTTGGTTGAGGCCGAAAGAAAAGAATAGAAATTATTGATCCCCAAGTACGATTGCGTACTGCCATCATCAATATACATTTGCAAAACAGGAGGCGCCAGATTGATAGGGGAAATGGCTGTTTTATATTGCCGATATTTATTGAGCACCTGCTTAGGCACGATACTCTTTATCCGATCACGGAAAGACTTTTGCGGACTCATGCGCCCTCCTGAAAAAGAGACTGCGACACAAGATCATTGATCACTTGAGCACGAGCTGGGCCAAACAATGACTGTCCGTAGTACATCGGCGGCAACGAGTGCTCGACAGACAAGGTAGCCGCAGCGATGTTGCGATTTAATATCAGCGGCAGCAAGCTAGCATTCTGACAAACGGCATACAAAGTATAAAAATTCATATCGCCACTGGTATGCTGCTTTGCTCCGCCTGCTTTGGACAAGACTTCCGAAAAATCTATTAGCAGGGTTTCAAACGGGCGAACGGATACCGACTCCCGTACTACGATATTTGCTTGCGTATCCATCAAAATATAGTTGAGGACAGCAGTCCGGTCATATCCTGGCTCAAATGAGGTATGCATTAAACTCAGCAAGGTGGTCGTATTTGAAGAAATGCATACTTTGGGCGCTTGAATTAAGGTAGACGCCTCGGCAGAGAATTTACGGTAATTAAATGCACCGCTTTGATATAGAACACCGCTGGCAAATCCATCCTCACGGTAATACTCGACATAATGATCTTGCGCTGTAAATAGTGACCAGATTTCTTCACGAGAAGTCGAAATAGTCCTGTCTTCCCCCAATTCCGGCAATAAACGCTCAGGAATCAAATGAAAGATCAGGATCCTGTCTTGCGCATCATCCAGCTCCCATTGCCTGCAATCAAGTAATACAGTCTCACCCAAGTCAAGTTTCGCCACGCCCGAAAGACTTTTTTCGATCTGTCCATTCGACGCATAAACCGTCAAATTCACTTGATACTTGCTTGCATACTTAGGCTTTTCCTGAGATTTGTTGGTCAAGGAAACGCGCGTACCAAACCCTAGCGAACGCAGGGTTCTGACTTGGAAGGTATGCAGAGCATCTACCAAAAAATTATCAATCAGAGGTGTCATGTAGTTTTCCTATGACCATTCTCGAATGGGACAACCATGTCCCCTCCGAGTCAGTATGTATATATTGCGGTCAATACAATCAATTTTTGACGAACTTGCACCACCGGCTCATATTAAGAGATGCGATTTTAGGCGGCGATTGTAACATTAACACTCCCCCCTAAATGTTGAAGTCTCGGTTGAAAAAGAGATCTGCATGCCTGCTACACCCAAACATTTCCGCGATACTGAAATCGGGGTTCACGAGCAGTTTCGCCCGAGCTGTGGGACAAACCATGTAGAATATTGGCTCTAAATTAGCCGATTATGCTCTTATAGGGAAATTTGGCTGATAGCATGCGAATTAATTATCAAACAATAAATTAAAACCATCTGAAAATATCGCAATTGCGTTTCAATTGTGTCCAAATAAAAATAGTGATTGGAAGAGAGTAAGGAATGCGTTATTGCACCAAATGTATTATGCCGGACACACGTCCTGAAATCGTTTTTGATGAGCACGGTGTTTGCGACGCCTGCAATTCTGCCGAACGCAAGGCACAGGAGATCGATTGGGAAGGTCGGGAAAAGGAATTTCTCCAAATCCTCGATAAGTACCGATGCACCGATGGCAGCAAATGGGATTGCATTATTCCGGTGAGCGGTGGCAAGGATAGCTGTTTTCAAGCCTACACCCTGAAGTACAAATACGGCATGAATCCTTTATGCGTCAATTTCGTGCCATGCGAAATGACCGACATTGGCCATAAGAACCTTGAGTTCTTGCGCGATCTTGGCTTCGACCTGATTCAGGTCGGTGCAAATCGCAAAGTTTATCGCGAAATGTCCAAGGTCGGCTTTCATAAACTTGGTGATTCATGCTGGCCTGAGCACATCGGCATTTTCACGACTCCGGTTCAAATTGCCGTTCAATACAACATTCCGCTCATCATTTGGGGCGAAAATTCTCAGCTCGAGTATGGTGGACCTGCGCACGCTCGCGAAGCGCAGGTACTGGATCGCCGCTGGCTGGAAGAATATCAAATGCTGGGGTATCGCATTACCGATCTGGTTCACGATGGTTTTAATTTAAATGACCTGAAAGCATGGACCTACCCGAGCGATGAAGATGTACAACGAGTAGGTGTAACGGGTGTATTTTTGGGCTACTTCACCAAATGGGATGGCCGGAAAAACATGGAAACCATGACCCAACTCGGCTGGCATCACAACCCAGATGGACCGGTTGAAGGTACTTACACCGACTACGAAAATCTCGATTGCAAATGGATCGGTGGCCTTCACGATTATTTGAAGTTCGTTAAATATGGCTATGGCCGAGCGACCGATAATGCCTGTATAGATATCCGCCATGGCCGGATCACCAGAGAAGAAGGTTTCCGTCTGGCCAAAGAGTGGGAAGGCAAAATCCCTCGCAAATACTTGCCTGACTTCCTGAGCTTCATTGATTGCACAGAAGAGCAATTCATGGAAACCATCAACAGATTCACTAATCCATATTTGTTCAAACGCGATGAGGATGGTGAGTTTATACGTGATGCGCAAGGCGATCTGATCAAACTGGACTATGGATTCAAGGAATGAGCACACCGGTCACTGTCATTGATATTGGTATAGGCAATCTATCCAGCGTTCTTAAAGCGCTAAAGAAAGCTGGCGCCACACCAACATTGACATCTGATCCGGAACAAATTCTCCAGGCAAGCAAGCTGGTATTGCCTGGTGTTGGTGCTTTTGGCGCCGGATCCGAAGCATTGCAAAAACTTCAACTAATACAGCCCATCCGCACGGCTGTCCTAGAAAAGCATATTCCTATCCTCGGCTTTTGTATGGGAATGCAATTGTTTGCAACTACAGGATATGAAAACGGCAGTCATCCCGGACTGGATCTGATTCAATCAGAGGTTCGTATGCTGGACCCACACATGTGCCCCGTCCTGCCGCATATGGGATGGAATAATCTGGAGTCCACTGCAGGCAACCTTCTGTTTTCCGGACTGGGACCTAATCCGCATTTTTATTTTGTGCACAGCTTTCACATGACCCAAATTGCGACACCCGCGACCGTGAATATGTGTCGGTATGGAGACCAATTAGTCGTTGCGGCAATTGCTCATCAAAATATCTACGGCACACAATTCCATCCAGAGAAGAGTCAATCCAATGGGATTTCTGCCTTGAAGAACTTTATCGATCATGCTTAAAACACGTGTCATGCCTGTAGTACTTCTGACTGGTTACAACGTGGTCAAGAGTGTCAATTTTGGCGTTTTTCGTACTTTGGGCAATCCGATTACTGTCTGTCGCATTTATGAAAGCCGCGGCGTCGACGAACTCATTTTGCTTGATATTCGTGCGACACCTGAAGGACGCGTCCCTCAAGTAGATATTATTCGCGACATCTCAGGCGAATGCTTTATGCCTTTAACCGTTGGTGGTGGCATTAAGACCGTTGAACAAGCACGCTTACTGCTTCGCAATGGTGCAGACAAAATAGCAATCAACACATCAGCTGTTGAGTCGCCTGAGCTGATTAGCGCTATTAGCAAAGAATTTGGCGCACAGTGCTGCGTCATTTCTATCGATGTAAAACTGGAAGCAGATGGCCGTTATCAGGTCTACACGCACGGTGGCAAGACCTCAGCAGGGCTCGATCCTGTTGCATGGGCCAAAGAAGTCGAAAAACTAGGGGCAGGAGAAATTCTTTTAAACAGCATTGATCGTGATGGAACAATGACTGGCTACGATTTGAATCTCATTTCCCAGGTTTCAGCTGCAGTTAAATTGCCCGTCGTTGCCGTTGGTGGAGCTGGCACTCCACACGACTGTGTCACTGCAATAAGAGATGGCGGTGCAACTGCTGCCGCTGCAGCCAGCATGTTCCACTTTACTAGCCACACGCCCAAGATCGTTAAGGAACACCTGCATGAAGCAGGAATAGCTGTACGCCTTGAACACTAAGCTGCGCCGATAAACCTCGCGCAAAGCTGATTGAAGGGGACGCAGCGTGAGCCCTCCCCCGGCAAGATCAGGCCAGTAAATCCCACGCTACGGGTGTGCCGGCAGCAACGTCCCGTTTCACGGATTTGCCTAGAATGGTGTCAAAGTACTTCGGCGGCAATCCAAATCCTGGACGAACGGCTCGTAAATTTTCCTGCGTAAATACCTCACCACTTTTCATGTCCTTTGCGACATAAAGAGAGCGTCGGAACTGTAGCGAAGCCATTTCCTTCTCAGTCGGCCCATAACTCACCTCACCGAGCGACTCCCAAGCACGCTCAGTTTCCGTGACCAGCAAATTGAACTCTGCCGGCTCAACAGAGAATGCGGAGTCGACTCCGCCATCGGCACGAGACAGGGTGAAATGTTTTTCTATGACCGTTGCGCCAAGCGCAACTGATGCTACCGCGACCCCATTACCCATCGTATGGTCGGACAAACCGACCTGGCAACCGAACAACTGACGCATGTGCGGTATGGTCGAGATGTTTGTATTTCCGGCGGTTGCCGGATATGTACTCGTGCACTTCAGCAAAACAATATGCTTGCAGCCAGCTTCACGTGCTGCGCGAACGCTTTCGTCCAATTCCGCCGCTGTTGCCATGCCGGTCGACATGATAATAGGCTTGCCGGTCGCAGCAACCTTACGAATCAGGGGTATATCGGTATTTTCAAATGAAGATATTTTGTAAACCGGAACCTGCAAAGACTCCAAAAAATCTACAGATGTACTGTCAAATGGTGTGGAAAAGCCGACCATTCCCAGCTGCTTGCAACGGTCGAAAATAGGCTGGTGCCAATCCCATGGCGTATGCGCCTCTTCATACAGTTTGTACAAGGTATTGCCATACCATAAGCTTTTTGGATCGCTAATTGCGAACTCACCTACATCCAAATCCAGAGTCATGGTATCTGCGGTATAGGTTTGTATCTTCATCGCATGTGCACCAGCCTTCGCGGCAGCATCGACAATCGCTAACGCCCTATCCAGCGATTGATTATGATTGCCTGACATTTCCGCAATGACAAAAGGCTTCGCATCGGATCCGATGCGGTAGTTTTCTATATAAAATGATTCAGACATGAGCTTTTACTTCCTTTTGAAACACCGTGAGATGCGGCGTGAAATTCATCGTTTCGAACAAACGCATCGAAGCAATATTGTCATTACATACTTCAGCATGAAAATAGCGGATCGCAGGATAGGCATTTGTCAGCCATTTCTCGCCGGCAGCGAGCAAACTCAAACCGATGCCCCTGCCGGCATTACCCGGTACAAGATAAATTGAGATCTTAGCGATATCCTGATCCAGATCGTATCGCAATACACCGACAGGCTTTCCACCATCCTCGCCTATCAACAAGACCCTATCCACGTTTATCAGGGTATTCGCAAACCACCTTTGGTGATCTTCGAACTTCAACACTTTTCCATTTCCCGAAAATCTGCGGACCTCTTCGTCGTTTCTCCACTCAAATATGGCATTGCTATCAGCCTCGTTTGCTAGACGCAAATGTAAGCCGGAAGATACTAAATGCTTTATTACGCGTGCGCATCCTGCGCCGTCGACCAAGCTGGCGGCGTAAGAACTGAGGCTGGAACGTAAAGACTCTGAATTTAAAAGCAGAGTTAAGGCGCTGCGAATAGTGTCATCACTTATGTCTGCACTACGTCCCAAATAGAGTGTTCCACCGTAAACCCCCAATGCGTGGGCACCGGATTCCTGATTCTCGGCAACCGAGACGGTAATCGTTGGCACACCCACACAACACCGTTCCCACATCGCAACGCCGCCAGCACCAAACGCCACATCGGTGGCATCTAGCCGTTCAGCCATATTCGATACATTGACATGAAAGGAGATGTTAGGGAATGACGAAAACTGAGCACGCATATCTTCATAATGCGGGTTGTCATTACCGACAATGACACTCAGCGATATCTCTGTACGGCCGAGAGCAACAAAATTTTTGACCACTCTCAGCGATTCATTACCTATATCAACCCCACCCATGAATACCATGATTGATCGGGGTTGACGCCCGACATCTTTGGTATCTTGCGAGTCTCGTCTGAATTCCTGTCGTAGCAACGCATACTTGGGGCCCAGCAATGTGGTACAGGCTGGCTTAAGCAAACCACGGTAGCGCTGCTCTAAATCTTGATGCAAATTTTGATCCAATAGCAGATCACAATCATGTGCGCGATCTGCCAAATCATCTATTACGAAAATATTCTGTACAAATGGACGCAGCCGTTTTTCCCACTGCACATCTAACGCATAGTGATCCACTACCAACCAGTCCGGCTTTTGACCTAAAGCTTTAATTTTTTTTATTGTCTCTTCCGCATCACTGGCGCGACTAGTTTCTAGCCACGCGGCATGGGCTGCTGGCGCGTCGTCGGTTTCAGGCTGCGGGGGATTCGTCAATACTTCAAGCCGATGTCCATTGCTCGCAATGCGTTCTGCGAACGCATCTGAAATAAAACGGCAAAGAAAAAGTACATCGACATCGCATGCGCGCAAGGCATCTGCCAATGTCAGACATCGCGAAAGATGGCCGGTCCCTATGGACGCGGAACTATCTACGCGGATAAGCACCAGCTTTTTCATGAAGAGACAGTCAGTTTTTTTTGCTCAACTTCCGCATTCAGCAACACAAGCTCAGGATGCTGGCTTAACAAACCCAACACTTGTTCGGTACTGAAAATCTGACCAGCTCTATATAGATGCTCATATACCTTCGATATCAGCATCCAATCTTCTTCTGTATCAAGAGTCCAGCGATGCGAGGAGTGGTCTTGATCACAGCCAAAATTTTGCAGATGGAAAAGTTCAGGATGTTGATAAATGTATGGCGTTACATGCTCTCGCTCATAAGATGCATGCGCATTCTTGTAGGCTTGCTGCAATGCTGAAAATGTAAATATTTCAGCATCCAATCCCCGCGGATAGGCACGAGTCAATGTGTTACTAAGATAGTCTAACGCTATGTTCTGGTTCTGGCCCTTAAGAAACACCGACAACATTTCCTCAAGTACAAATGCATCAAACAATGGGCAATCCGACGTTACTCGTATTACGACATCCGCTTGATGCTGTTGAGCCGCGCCGAAATAGCGCGCCAAGACATCTGACTCACTGCCGCGATATACTGCGATACCCAAATCCGATCCGGCACCAACGATCGCCTCGTCTATTGGATCATCGGTCGTAGCGACCACAATTTCGTCAACCTGAGCAGTTGCAGCAACTCTATGTATGACATGCGCAAGAACGCTTTGCCCGCAAAGATCTTTCAACACTTTGCCTGGCAATCTGGTGGAGCCCATTCTTGCTTGAATAATTGCGACAGTTTTCATACAAATTACAGCTGCCCATGCCCTTAAAAATTCACAACTAACCCAGTATGCTCAGGGTCGACATCAGCCTGCGCCAAGCAAAGACTTTAAAGTACTCACAACTTCCAATTGCTGCTCGTCTGCCAATTTAGCGTAAATGGGCAGGCTAATCGCCTCACTGTAATAACGCTCAGCCTCAGGGAAGTCCCCTAGCTTAAAGCCCAGCTTTCTGTAATAGGGTTGCAAATGTACCGGGATGTAATGCACATTCACCAATATCTCTGCATCACGAAATCCGTCAAAGACTGCCTTACGATCAGCCTTTTCAGTGAGCGGGCAACGTATCGGATACAAATGATAGGAAGAATGCGTATCCGGATGCTGATAAGGCTTGATGACAGGGAGAGCATCAAGCAAAGTTTCATACTGTTGTGCGATCTGATAACGCCGTGCGCAAAACTGCTCCAGTCTGTCGGTTTGACTCGCACCCAAAGCAGCCTGCAAATCGGTCATCCGATAGTTATAGCCAAGTTCGATTTGCTGATAATGCCAAACACCATCGCGCTCGATAGGCATTTTTTCCGGGTCACTGGTGATTCCATGACTGCGAAACAATCTAAGCCGCTCAGCAAGTTGCGGATTGTTGGTCACTGCCATGCCGCCTTCACCCGTCGTAATAATCTTGACTGGGTGAAAACTAAAAATAGTGATGTCCGAATAACGGCCATTGCCGACAGGCGCGCCCAAATAACTACCGCCCACAGCATGTGAAGCGTCTTCTATGATTGCAAAATTGTATTTTTCAGCTAAAGCCTTAATCTCGCGCATCTCACACGACTGACCGGCGAAATGCACTGGTATGACGATTTTGGGTAAGGCGCCGTTTTTCTCAGCAATTTCCAGTTTCGCACGCAAGGCGGCAACACTCATATTGTAAGTACGAGGATCAATATCGACGAAATCAACTGACGCACCACAATAACGCGCACAATTCGCTGTCGCGACAAATGTATTCGGTGTTGTCCAGAGTGTATCCTGCGGCCCCAAGCCAAGTGCAAGGCATGCAATATGCAGTGCTGCGGTTGCGTTGCTGGTCGCTACGGCGAACTCCGCACCACAAAATGCAGAAACGGCAGCCTCAAAACGTGGCACTGCCGGACCCTGCGTAAGCCAATCGGACTTCAGTACTTCTACAACAGCCTGAATATCCTGCTCATTTACATCTTGTCTTCCGTACGGGATCATTAAATCGTCCAGTTATTAGTTCATGCTTATTATACTGAGTGCCCTGAATTGCCACGGTAGAAGTTAATCTACTCCAGAACCGTCTCGCTTTTGAAGGGCGCACCTATACGCCCTTGCGAATTAGCCGCTCTGCCAGACCCTCTCTATCGTCCCCGACCAACTCCATAGTAGGCCAAGTCCAACGCCTCAACCGCAGCCGGCTCATAAAGATTACGCCCGTCAAATATAACAGGCTGTTTCAACATCTCTTTAATCACAGCAAAATCCGGGCTTTTGAAAGCCTTCCACTCCGTAACGATGATGAGTGCGTCTGCATTTTTCAAAGCGTCCAATGGATTAGCCGCGTACTGCAAATCGGCCCGCTCCCCATAGATATGTTGTGTTTCCTTGATAGCGACCGGATCATACGCGGTAACCGTCGCGCCTCGCTTCCACAAGCCCTCCAACACAACGCGGCTGGTCGCTTCGCGCATGTCATCAGTACCCGGTTTAAATGCCAGTCCCCACAGCGCAAAATGCTTGCCTTTGATATCACCATCAAAGTGCTTATCGATTTTCTGCAGCAATACGGTCTTCTGTGCGTCGTTCACGCGCTCTACCGCGTCCAGCACTTGCATCGGCAAGCCATACTCCTCACCAGTGCGTTGCAAAGCACTAATGTCTTTCGGGAAGCATGAGCCGCCATAGCCACAACCGGAATACAGGAAGTGATAGCCGATACGTTGATCCGAGCCTATGCCCTTACGCACATGTTCAATATCGGCACCGACTTTTTCTGCCAGGTTTGCCAGTTCATTCATGAATGAGATGCGGGTTGCCAGCATCGCATTTGCTGCGTATTTGGTCAGCTCAGCCGATTTGACGTCCATCACGATCAAACGATCGTGATTGCGCTGGAACGGCGCATACATCTTGCGCATCTGCTCAATCGCTTTTGGATCGTCGGCACCGATGACGATGCGGTCAGGACGGTTGAAATCGTCGATCGCCGCGCCTTCTTTCAAAAATTCCGGGTTGGATACGACGCTGAACTCAATGTCGACGCCGCGCTTGTCCAACTCTTCCTGCACCGCCAGACGTACTTTGTCGGCAGTACCTACCGGAACCGTCGATTTGTCGACGATGACCTTGTACTCGGTCATGACGCGCCCTATCGCACGAGCTGCGGCGACCACATATTGCAGATCTGCCGAACCATCTTCGCCCGATGGTGTGCCTACCGCTATCATTTGAATCAGGCCATGCGCCACACTTTCAGCGACATCCGTCGTGAATCTCAGACGTCCAGCCGCAACGTTGCGCGCGATCACGTCATCCAGACCTGGCTCATAGATAGGAACCTGACCAGATTGCAGCATCTCGATTTTTTTCGGGTCGACGTCCAGACAAATGACATTGTTGCCCAAGTCGGCCAGACAGGCGCCAGATACCAGCCCCACATAACCTGAACCAATCACAGTGATGTTCATACACCACCCTTTAAATACGTTTGATACGCCATTGTTATTCCATCCCGCATACTGGTGCTGGCTTGCCAACCCAATTGCGTCATTTTGTTAACATCGAGCAGCTTGCGCATGGTGCCGTCAGGTTTCGAGGTATCGAATACCAGCTTGCCGGAGAAACCTACTATCTGCTGAATCAATTCAGCCAGTTCGCGGATCGTCAGATCAACGCCGCAGCCTACGTTCACCAGAGGAGGACGCTCCTCGCTGAACAAGCTTTCCAGTTGTGCTTCAGGCTGCTCCAAAAGATGCAGGCAAGCATTAGCCATGTCATCGCTATATAAAAACTCCCGCATCGGCGTGCCCGTGCCCCACACCACGACTTCTTCTGCATTAGCGACCTTAGCCTCATGCATCTTGCGGATGAGCGCCGGTAGCACATGCGATGTATTCAAATCGAAATTATCATTAGGGCCGTAGAGATTGGTCGGCATCACCGTGATGTAGCGCGAACCGTATTGACGGTTGTACGACCAGCACATTTCCAGCCCGGCGATTTTTGCCAGCGCGTACGGACGATTCGTCGGCTCCAGCTCGCCGGTCAGCAAGTACTCTTCCTTGATCGGCTGTGGGCAATCCTTCGGGTAAATACACGAAGAACCTAGAAACAATAAGCGCTTGACGTCATTACGCCATGCTTCGTGAATGACATTGGTCTGGATCGCCAGATTTTGGTGAATGAATTCAGCCGGATATATGTTGTTGGCATGGATACCGCCCACTTTGGCGGCAGCCAGCAGCACATACTCCGGCTTTTCCGCGGCAAAGAAGGCTTGCACCGCCTGCTGATTGCATAAATCCAGTTCAGCATGGGTACGCGTAATCACATTACGATATCCACGCTCCTGCAGTCCACGTATCAGCGCAGATCCAACCAGGCCGCGATGGCCAGCCACATAAATTTTACTATCGAGATTCATGCTAACAAGCGATTACTCGCGGTAATCCATGGTTTGGTAACCATGTTTTTTGACCAATTCATCTCTTTCCGCGCTCTTCAAATCTTCGCGTACCATCTCGGCGACCAACTCATCAAACGTCGTCTTTGGTGTCCAGCCCAGCAAAGCCTTGGCTTTGGAAGCATCACCCAACAGACTTTCGACTTCAGTCGGACGGAAATAGCGCGGATCGACCGAGACGATGCAGCGACCTTCCTGGTCGTAGCCTTTTTCGTCGACGCCCTCGCCTTTCCATGTGATGGTGATACCAAGCTCTTTGGCAGCCGCATCAACAAAGTCACGCACGCTGTATTGCACGCCAGTCGCGATCACAAAATCTTCCGGCTGCTCTTGTTGCAACATCAGCCACTGCATTTCGACGTAGTCACGTGCATGGCCCCAGTCGCGCTTGGCGTCCATATTGCCGAGAAAGAGGCAATCCTGCAGGCCCAGCTTGATGCGTGCCAGCGCGCGGGTGATTTTGCGCGTGACGAAGGTTTCACCGCGGTTCGGCGATTCATGGTTGAACAGAATGCCGTTGCAGGCATACATACCGTAGGCTTCACGGTAGTTGACCGTGATCCAGTAGGCGTACAACTTGGCAACTGCATACGGGCTACGTGGATAAAAGGGCGTGGTTTCCTTTTGCGGTGTTTCCTGCACCAGGCCGTACAGCTCGGATGTCGACGCCTGATAAAAACGCGATTTCTTCTCCAGCCCCAGAATACGGATAGCCTCCAGCACGCGCAAAGTACCCAGCGCATCAGAATTAGCCGTGTACTCAGGCTCTTCAAAACTGACCGCAACATGGCTTTGCGCCGCGAGGTTATAAATTTCATCCGGCTGCGTTTGCTTGATGATGCGTATCAGGCTGGATGAATCAGTCATGTCGCCGTGATGCAGGATGAAACGTCTGTCCTTTTCATGCGGATCCTGATACAGGTGATCAATCCGATCCGTATTGAACAGGGAGGTACGGCGCTTGATGCCATGCACCTCATAGCCCTTGTTCAGCAAAAATTCGGCCAGATAAGCGCCATCTTGCCCTGTAACGCCTGTAATCAATGCAACTTTACGCATGGTTATTTTCTACTATTGGTTAAACACGACCATAACGGTCTTCCAGGCGGACAATATCATCCTCGCCCAGATAATCGCCGGTTTGTACTTCTATCATGACGCAATCCACGACACCGGGATTGGTAAGGCGGTGTGCAGTACCGGCAGGAATATACGTGGATTCATTACGCTGGACAAGAATTTCACGCTCGCCGTTAATGACCTTGGCCGTGCCAGATACCACCACCCAATGTTCACTGCGGTGATGATGCATTTGCAATGACAGGCTGGCGCCCGGCTTAACCACGATACGCTTGAGTTTGAAGCCCTCGCCCTCTTCCAGCACCGTGTAGGTGCCCCAGGGGCGATGCGTCTTGCGGTGATGATGCACCGTTGCATGGGACAGCAGTTTAAGCCGTGCCACCACCGATTTCACATCTTGCGCCCTGGAATTGTGGGCAATCAGCAAAGCATCCGGCGTATCAACGACCAGCAGGTCGTTCAGGCCAATCGCAGCAACCATGCGAGAATCACTCTGGATAAAGCAGTTATCCGAGTCCAGCAAGACCGCATCACAACTGGCGCGATTACCGCGCTCGTCCGGCGCTACCAGCTCAGCCAGCGCCGACCATGAGCCTATATCGCTCCAGTCGAAGCTGACCGGCACGACTGCCACCTTATCGGCGCGTTCCATCACTGCATAGTCGATAGAGATATCCGGCGCGCAGGCAAAGGTATCCGCGTCCAGTACGACCGGATCCTTGTCAAAGGCAGTCGCGGCAAAGGTGAGTTCAACCGCCGCCAGCACTTCCGGCGCACACTCATGCAATGCGGCCAGCATCGCGCCGGCAGTAAAGCAAAACATGCCTGAATTCCAGGTGAAACGTCCTGAGGCGAGGTAATCCTGAGCGGTTGCCAGATCCGGCTTTTCCACAAAACGGGCAACCTTGAAGCCAGCCGAGCCAACCAGCGCATCTCCGCTTTCTATATAGCCATAACCCGTTTCCGGTGCGGTCGGCTGTATGCCAAAGGTAACCAGATGCCCCTGTATCGCCAGCGCTTGTGCCTGCGCCACGGCTTGTGCAAAAGATGTCTGATCTTTGATCAGGTGGTCGGCCGGTAATACCAGTAACACCACCTCATCGCCGTATTTGCGCGCAGCGTGCAAAGCCGCAGCAGCAATGGCTGGAGCCGTATTCCGTCCGAATGGTTCGAGCAGATAATCGTGCGCAATCGCATTCTCAGCGTCATCGGCTCTGGCTTCGTATTCGTCACGGGTAAGGAAGTAATAGTCGCGGTTGGTAACCGTCAAGACACGCTCTACCCCTGGCAAGCCAGTTGCACGCTGGAGCGTCTTCTGCAGCAGGGTTTCGCCATCCGGCAAGGCGATAAACGGCTTGGGCAAGGCTTCACGGGAAACCGGCCACAAACGCGAACCGGCGCCACCGGAGAGAATGATGGGAAGAAGCATCTAAATAACTTTCAGTCATACCAAAAATACGCTTGCCGTATTTTAGTCGATTGATAAGCCATTTTTACCGCATTGCAAAATAATTAATCAAAAGCAACTATTTGCAATGCATATTTATAATAGGCAGACAATAAAGATTGTCTGCCTGGCAATTTACTCGCTGGCGAGCAGATGTGCCGCGTCGTTTTCAACCACGCTATTGTCAAATTTGACGATAAAGGTACTACCCATCTCCGGCTGCGATTCAATCGCCAGCACGGCACCGTGCCTGAGCAGCACGTGTTTGACGATGGCCAGTCCGAGACCCGTACCCTGGGTTTCGCGCGAACGGCTCTTGTCGACCCGGTAGAAACGTTCAGTCAGGCGGACGATATGCTCGGCGCGTATGCCGATGCCGCTATCTTTGACCGAGAACTGCGGCCCGTGCGCGCTTTGCTGCCATTTGATGTCGATACGGCCGCCTTCTGGCGTGTAACGCACCGCATTCGAGACCAGATTGCCGAAGGCACTGCGCAATTCGTCAGTGCTGCCGTGCATGTCTGGCCCGTCCACCGTCAGTGATATGACATGGCGGCCACCGGACAAGGCTTCCGCTTCCTGCAGGATTTGGCGCAGCAAATTCCCGATGTTCACGTGTTCCGGACGCAATGGGTAGTCGATAGACTCCAGTCGCGTCAGCGTCAGCATGTCCTCGACCAGATTTTGCATGCGCTTGCCCTGCTCTATCATCAGGTTCAGATGCGACATCCGCACATCCGGGTCGAGATTAGGCTGACTTTGCGCGATTTCCAGGAAGCCGTTGATGACTGTCAACGGTGTGCGCAGTTCATGCGATGCATTCGCGATGAAGTCGCGGCGCATCATTTCAATGCGGTCCGACTCGGTTGCATCGTGTGTTACCAGAATCTGGCGACGGTTTTCAAACGGGATGATTTGCACGATCAGCTTGCGGTCTTTCAGACTCAGCGTTAGCGGCTGTTCGTAGCGACCAAGGATGATGTAATCAATAAAGTCAGGGCTGCGGATCAGGTTGGTGACGCGCATGCCTTTATCGCGGCCATTATTCAGGCCCAGATGTTTTTCCGCGGCCGGGTTGCACCACTCGAGGAAGAGCACGTCATCCATGATCGCCACGCCATCCGGCAACAAGCTCATCGCCTGCCGGAAGCGCGCCAGCCATTCAGTCAGTTCGGCACGATTACGTTCATCATCGCGACGCAAGCGGTACAGGCGCGAAAAGATATCGGTCCAGGCACCCCAGCCATCCGGCAGTTTTTCACTATCTGGATGATCGAGCCAGCCGCTCAGCAGGTAGAGGTACTTGAGTTGAATGACGACCAGAACCACCATCAACACCAATGCGATGGCCAGGCCTATAGATAAGCCGAAGAAATACCCGACCACTCCTGAAAATATCAGGATGATGGATAGTCGCAGACTTGCGGGTACCCAGAACAACAACTGAGGATTCATAGACAGATTAGCGTCGGCTTATTTCGTAGAGAGCATATAGCCTACACTACGCACCGTTTTGATCAAGTGTTCCGCGTCTTTGAGAGCTTTGCGCAAACGCAGCACGTGGACATCCACCGTACGCTCTTCGATCACCACGTGATCACCCCAGACCTTGTCCAGCAACTGGCTGCGCGAGAAGACGCGGTCCGGATGGGCGAGAAAGAATTTCAATAATTTGAACTCGGCATGGCCGATATCGATTTTTTCATCGTTCATGCTGACGCTGCAGCTGATCGGGTCAAGACTGATATTCCCGGCCGTCATCAGAGTCTGCGCATGCTCAGGTGTCTTGCGACGCAGCAGCGCATTGATACGTGCCGTCAGTTCGCGTGGCGAAAACGGCTTGGTGACGTAATCGTCGGCGCCATTGTCGAGGCCGGCGATCTTGTCTTCTTCCATGCTCTTTGCAGTCAGCATGATGATAGGCAGTTCATTGAACTGACGGTCGGCACGGATACGCGACAACAGGCGTAAACCGCTTTGGTCGGGCAGCATCCAGTCAAGCAGGATCAACTGCGGCAGGCGTTGCTGGATAAAGTCCCAGGCATCGCCTGCATTTTGAACCGCCGCAACATTCCAGCCAGCCCCTTTCAGGGTAAATGTCACCAGCTCGATAATTGGTGGTTCGTCTTCAACAATCAGAATGGTAGGTTTTTCAGCAGCCATAATCGCTTAGTTAGTGGTGCGCTCGTCTAATTGCGTAGCAGCGTAATCAGTATGGCGAATATCCTTGCCTTCGACAATGTAGATCACGTATTCAGCAATATTTTTTGCATGGTCACCGATGCGTTCGATCGCCTTCGCGACCCACAGGGTATCCAGCGCGCCGGAGATGGTGCGCGGATCTTCCATCATGAAGGTGATCAGCGTACGCATGATGGAGCGGAATTCGTGGTCCACCACTTCATCCTGTGCAATCAGCTTGATCGCCTGCTTGCCGTCGAGGCGCGCAAATGCATCCAGCGCATCGTGCAGCATATTGCTGGCGCTGGTGGCCATCACGCGTATGGTTTCGTAGTGATTGATGGTGGTGACGCCACGCTCGGTGATGTTTTTTGCGGCACGCGCGATTTTGGTCGCTTCGTCGCCGATACGTTCGAGGTCGGTGATGACCTTGATCGTGGCCATCACAGTACGCAGATCGTTGGCAGCTGGCTGGCGTTTGACGATCAGGTGGCTGCAGGCGTCGTCCAGCGATACTTCGAGGCTGTTGACATTGTCATCGGCCTTGATCACTGCTTCAGCTTGCGTGATGTTCCCGCTTTTGAAACATGCCACTGCATCGTGAAACTGGCTTTCCACAAGGCCGCCCATGAGCAATACCTTGGAACGGATGGTTTCCAGATCCATATCGTATTGCTTGGAAGAGTGTTCGCCTGGCATCAGGTTTCTCCTAAATAAATTCTGTTAGATGTTTATATACAGGGGCCGGTATCCAGCCACCGCACGTTTTTATTCTTATCAAATCAACCGAAGCGGCCAGTAATGTAATCCTGCGTATCTTTTTTGTTCGGGTTCATGAAGATCTGATCGGTTTCACCGAATTCGACCAATTCACCCAGGTACATATACGCGGTGTAGTCTGAGCAACGTGCCGCTTGCTGCATATTGTGCGTAACGATGGCGATGGTGTAATCGCCCTTCAGTTCGCTGATCAGTTCCTCGATTTTTGCAGTCGAGATCGGATCCAGCGCCGAGGTTGGTTCATCCAGCAGCAATACGTCAGGCTTGACCGCCACGCCGCGGGCGATACACAGACGCTGTTGCTGACCACCGGACAGGCTCAGGCCGCTCTTGTTGAGCTTGTCCTTGACTTCGGTCCACAGCGCCGCTTTGTTCAAAGCCCATTCCACGCGCTCGTCCATCTCGCCTTTCGGCAGGTTTTCGTACAGGCGCACACCGAAAGCGATGTTGTCGTAGACCGACATCGGGAACGGGGTCGGCTTCTGGAATACCATGCCGACCTTGGCGCGCAACATGTTCACGTCTTGTCCCGGTTCCAGGATATTTTTACCGTGGTACATGATCTTGCCTTCCGCACGTTGACCCGGATAGAGGTCATACATGCGGTTGAAGGTACGCAGCAAGGTCGATTTACCGCAGCCGGATGGGCCGATGAATGCCGTTACCTTTTTATCGTGAATATCCAGGTTGATATTCTTCAGGCCCTGGAAGGAGCCGTAGAAGAAATTCAGATTGGCAATTTCGAGGGTCTTTTTTGTCATGTCCACAGACGTTTGAGTAGTCATAGCGATTCGCTTGGATAAATTCAGTTATGGATTTTTTGATTGAACAAGGAGCGCGACAGGATGTTCAGTGCCAGTACGCTGAAGGTAATCAGCAAGGCACCGCCCCATGCCAGCGAACGCCAGTTGTCGTAAGGACTCATCGCAAACTGATAGATCACCACCGGCAGGTTCGCCATAGGCGCATTCATGTTGGCGCTGTAGAACTGGTTGTTCAATGCAGTAAATAACAATGGTGCGGTTTCGCCCGAGATACGTGCGACCGCCAGCAAGACACCGGTGATCACACCCGCCTTGACCGCACGCAAGCGTACGAAGGTCGCCACACGCCAGCGTGGTGCACCGAGTGCGAACGCTGCTTCGCGCAGGCTGGTTGGTACCAGGTTGAGCATATTGTCAGTGGTACGGACCACCACCGGGATCGCAATCAGCGAGATCGCAAAGCTGCCGGCCCAGCCGGAGAAGTGCTTCACGTTGGCGACATAGACCGCGTAGATGAACAGGCCGATCACAATCGATGGCGCTGACAGCATGATGTCGGTCACAAAGCGTGTGATCTTGGCAAACCAGCTGACTTCACCGTATTCCGCCAGGTAGACGCCGGCGAGGATACCGATCGGGGTACTGATGAACACTGCCGCGCCCACCATCAGCAAGCTGCCGACGATCGCATTCATCAGGCCGCCGCCTTCGCTGCCTGGGGCCGGCGTGGTTTGAGTGAAGATCGCCAGGTTAATCGCGCCCACGCCCTTGATGACGAGTGTGAACAGGATCCACATCAGGAAGAACAAGCCCAGAATCATCGCCAGGAAAGACAGCGCAATCCCGACGCGATGGATAAACAGGCGTTTCCGATAGACCGGGTTCATGGCTTCGGTTTTCATTTTGCGCCCTCCTTGCGGGACATGCCCATCAACATCAGCTTCGCAGCCGAGAGGACGAGGAAAGTAATCACGAACAGGATCAGGCCGAGGGCAAACAGCGACGATACGTGCAATACCGTTTCAGCTTCTGCGAATTCATTCGCCAGCGTCGACGCGATACTGTTACCGGCTGAAAACAACGACCACGACAGTTTGTGTGCATTACCGATGACGAAGGTAATCGCCATGGTTTCACCCAGTGCTCGGCCCAGCCCCAGCATCACGCCGCCGACTACGCCGATACGGGTGTAAGGCAGCACCACTTTGCGGACCACTTCCCACTTGGTGCAGCCCAGCGCATAAGCCGATTCTTTCAGGACCGGCGGTACGATTTCAAACACATCGCGCATCACGGAAGCGATGAACGGGATGATCATGACTGCCAGGATGATGCCCGCCGCCAGGATACCGATACCCATCATCGGACCCTTGAACAACTGGCCAATCACAGGAATGTGGCCCAGGGTACCGGCCAGTGCCGGCTGGATGTAATCCGAGAACAATGGTGCAAATACGAACAAACCCCACATACCGTAGATGATGCTTGGCACACCGGCCAGCAATTCAACTGCAGTACCCAAAGGCCGCTTCAGCCAGGCCGGGCAGATTTCAGTGAGGAATAAAGCGATACCGAAGCTGATCGGAAACGCGATCAGCAAGGCAATGAAGGAAGTAACAAGCGTGCCGACGATGGCAATTGCTGCGCCATATTTATCGTTGACTGGATCCCACTCAACGCTGGTCACAAATGGCAGACCGAATTCTTTTAAGGCTGGCCATGCACCTATCATCAGGGATGCAATGATGCCGAGCAAAACGAACAAAACGCTCAACGCGAAGATGAACGTAACTTTATGAAACAGAAAATCCTGCAGCCGCTGCTTGCGCATCGTGGCCATCAGCGCCTTGCTGAAGATGCCGCTTTCACTATTTTCTTTATCGATAGTCATTGCGTGGGCAGGAATAGTATTTAGATTTGCGCTCATAATTATTTGGTTTTAAGCAGGGCCACCATCAGGACATCTGATGTAACTGGTGGCAGCCCTTAACGTTAAATAGCGACTGAATCTACAATCAAATCAGCTATTACCAAATAGCCTTGCCGGAAGCATCTTTGACATTTGCTTTCCATGCGTCCTGAACCAATTTCACAACCGGTGCAGGCATTGCAACGTAGTCCAGGTCAGAAGCCATTGCGCCGCCGTTTTTGTAGGACCAGTCAAAGAATTTCAATACTTCTTTAGCGCGCTCAGCCGATGCCTGCGATTTGTGCAAGAGGATGAACGATGCGCCAGTGATAGGCCAGCTCGATTTACCAGCCTGATTGGTCAGGATGACAGCCATGCCTGGGGTTTTTGCCCAGTCAGCGCCGGCAGCAGCAGCTTTGAAGGTCTCATCGTCAGGTTGCACGAATTGACCGTCACGGTTTTTCAACTGTGTGTGCGACATTTTGTTCTTTTTGGCGTATGCGTATTCAACATAGCCGATCGAACCCTTGATACGCTGGACGTTAGCTGCAACGCCTTCGTTACCTTTGCCGCCGACGCCTGCCGGCCATTTAACTGCGGTACCTGCGCCTACGCCTTCTTTGAAGTCAGCATTGGTTTTCGACAGGAAGTCGGTCCACAGGAAAGTGGTGCCCGAACCGTCCGAACGGTGCACAACGGTGATGTCCGAATCTGTCAGTTTTGCGCCTGGGTTCAATGCAGTGATACGTGCATCGTTCCATTTGGTGATTTTGCCGAGGTAGATGTTAGCCAGGACTTCTGGTGTCATCTTCAATTGGCCTGGGGCGATGCCGTCCAGGTTCACGATAGGCACTACGCCGCCCATGATGGCCGGGAACTGGATCAAGCCTTCAGCTTCCAATTCTTCTTCTTTCAGCGGCATGTCGGATGCGCCGAAATCAACGGTTTTTGCCTTGATTTGTTTGATGCCGCCGCCGGAGCCGATGGATTGATAGTTCAAGCCATTGCCGGTTGCTGCTTTATAGGATTCAGCCCATTTGGAATAAATAGGGTAAGGAAAGGTCGCACCAGCACCTGTAATATCAGCTGCTACTGCGGAAGAGAACGCCACTGCTGCACCTGCAGCTACCACGGCGGTTTTGACAAATTGATTCAATCGCATAACTGCTCCTTAGGGTTAACTAAATAAGACAGTGCGAACTCTAGCGAACAATTATGACAGCTTTATGACTTCTGAAAAATGATGTCATAAACTTGATTTTGGACAAAAAAGCTTGTCATTAAGTTGTCATAATGGGTCACTACACTCTGCGAGGTCACCAATGGCCAAAGTCAAGAAAATGCACAAGAAAGCCGTAGCAGAAGCCGTCTCCGCCTCAGTATTACCGCAAAGCGCCATCTATTTAAATCGTGAGTTGTCACAATTGGCCTTTAACCGCCGGGTGTTGGCTCAGGCCGAAAATCCTGACGTGCCCCTGTTGGAGCGCCTCAAGTATTTGTGCATCGTTAGTAATAATCTGGATGAATTGTTTGAAGTCCGGATTGCCAGCCTGCTGGCCAACAACCATGTAGAAGGCGAATTCGTCGAGCCGCCGGCCCTGTCTGCCGCGCTCGCCATCGCCGGTGCCGAATGTCATCAAATCGTCGAACGCCAGTACCGTGTATTAAATGAAGACGTTTTGCCGCAACTGGCAAAAGAAGGCATCTATTTATTACGCGATCAGGACCGCAATGAGGCACAACGCGCCTGGGTCAAAGCTTATTTTGACCGCGAAGTACGCCCATTGCTGACTCCGATCGGGCTGGATCCGGCCCATCCCTTCCCGCAAGTGGTGAATAAGAGTCTGAATTTCATCGTCGAATTGTCCGGCAAGGATGCCTTTGGTCGCGGTACCGCGATCGCCATCCTGAAGGCGCCACGGGTGCTGCCACGTGTCATACAACTGCCGCCAGAGCTTTCCAAGAACGGCATCTCATTCTGCCTGCTGTCTTCCATCATCCATGCTCATATCAACGATCTGTTCAGCGGACGTGAGGTATTGGCCTATTCCCAGTTCCGCGTGACGCGCAATAGTGATCTGTGGGTCGATGAAGAAGAAGTGAAAAACCTGCGCCAGGCCCTGCAAGGCGAGCTGCAAAGCCGTAACTTCGGCGTTGCCGTGCGCCTCGAAGTCGCCAAGAATTGCCCGCCACACCTGTCACAATTCCTGCTGGAACAGTTCTCCATCGATAAAAACCGCCTGTATGCGGTCGATGGTCCGGTGAATATGGTGCGTCTGTCGGAGCTGATCGATCATGTAACCAAGCCGGAACTGCGTTTCCCGCCGTATTCCCCGCTGTATCCACCCAAACTGGCGAATACCGACCTGTTTGGCGTAATCGGCAAACATGACGTCTTGCTGCACCACCCCTTCCAATCCTTCCAGCCGGTGCTCGAATTCATCCGTAGCGCGGCGCATGACCCGGATGTGGTGGCGATCAAGCAGACGATTTATCGTACCGGCATGAACTCCGATCTGATGGAATCGCTGATCATAGCGGCGCAACGCGGCAAAGAAGTGACGGTCGTGGTCGAATTGATGGCGCGCTTTGATGAAGAAGCCAATATCAACTGGGCCGATCGCCTCGAACGTGCCGGCGCACAAGTGGTGTATGGCGTGGTCGGCTTGAAAACCCATGCCAAACTGGCGCTGGTTATCCGTCGCGAAGCAGGCGCGCTGCGCTATTACGCGCATATGGGCACCGGCAATTACCATCCGAGCACCACCAAGTTCTATACCGACTTCGGACTGCTGACCGCCAATCCGGCGCTCGCCACTGAGGTCAACGAAGTCTTCATTCATCTGACCAGCCTGACCAAACCGAAAAAACTGGATCATTTGTGGCTGGCACCTTTTGCGCTGCAAAAGGAATTCATCCGTGCCATCCGCAATGAAGCGAAGATCGCGCGCCTCGGACGTCCCGGCCGCATCATCGCCAAAATGAATGCCTTGCTGGATGAATCCGTGATTCGTGCGCTGTACGCGGCTTCAGCAGATGGCGTAAAAATCGATCTGATCGTACGCGGTGCCTGTGCCTTGCGCCCAGGCGTGCCGGGCTTGTCAGACAATATTCGTGTGCGCTCTATCGTTGGTCGCTTCCTCGAACACAGCCGCATCTATTACTTCCGTAACGATCTGGCGCACGATGTATATCTGTCGAGTGCCGACTGGATGAACCGCAATCTGTTCCGCCGCATCGAAATCGCCTTCCCTGTCCTCGATCCGGTCTTGAAGAAACGGGTGATAACAGAAGGTCTGGATCCCTACCTCAAAGACAATTTGAATTCGTGGGAACTAGATTCCAACGGCGTCTATCAAAAACGTAAACCGCGTGGCAAAACCGGCGCATTCAGCGCGCAGCAACATCTCATGCAGGTATTAGGTAACCCACCAGTGGAGTAAAAAAATGGAACTGATCTTGTGGCGGCATGCAGAAGCGGAAATGGGCGAACCCGATGAGGGACGCGCATTGACAGCGAAAGGCCACAAGCAGGCATGGAAAATGGCGGAATGGCTGGACCACAATCTGCCCAATAGCTGCAAAATTCTGGTCAGCCCCGCCACCCGCACAATACAAACCGCAGAAGCGCTGGGCCGCAAGTTCAAGATCGTCGACGATCTGGGCCCGGAATCCACAGTAGAAAAGATCCTTGCCGCCACCCACTGGCCAGATAGTCGCGAGCCGGTATTGGTAGTCGGTCACCAGCCGACGCTGGGACAACTGGCCGCCACACTGGTCACCGGCAGCCCGCAAGACTGGACCATACGCAAAGGGAATGTGTGGTGGATCGTGCAGCGCGAACGCAGTGAAATTTCCGGTAATTATGTGCGTGCCGTGATGGCGCCCGACTTGCTGGCCAAATAAGCCGCACCACTACTCCGCAAACAAACCGTCTGCATCGAGGATCGCGTAGGTAATCTGCGGGTTTCGTTCCAGACATTTGCGAATCGCGGCAGGAATAGTTTGCCGGGTCTTGCGACACAAGCCGGCCTGCTCTTCCAGCACGATATTCAAGCCGCGTACAGTACGCACCTCATTCAAACCAGGTGTAATTTGCAAGGCGATGCCCAGCTGCGCCTGCATCCGCTGTTCCATGTGCTTGAGATCGGCATAGCTGCTGATCGCCTCGATCCGCGCGATCAGCTTCTTTTCTTCCATCTTCGTCAAACGCAAGATGCGCAGATCGCCATCCGGCTGACTCAACAAGTCATCCCGTGCACAGGTGCACAGACCTTGCGGGCATTCCTCACGCAATATAAAGGACGGCGACTGCATGGCAATTCACTCCATGACTGTACTGGCATAGCCAATAAAATGCGAAGAACAAACTCGGACCAACGCAAATGAAACAGGCGTAAACGCCTTGCACTACAGACTGCTTATACTTTCTTGACGAACTCCGTCTTCAGGCTCATCGCGCCAAAACCATCAATCTTGCAATCGATGTCGTGATCACTATCCACCAGACGGATATTCTTGACCTTGGTTCCCACTTTAAGCACACCACCCGAACCTTTCAACTTTAAATCCTTGATGATGGTCACCGTATCGCCATCCTGCAACACCGTACCAACTGCGTCACGGTAGACTTTGGCCTGCTCCTGCACCTCGGTCGCAGCCTGGGCCGACCATTCGTGTGCGCATTCAGGGCAAATATACAGACTGCCGTCCTCATAAGTGAATTCGGAATTGCATTGAGGGCATGCAGGCAAAGTGCTCATAGGGTGTCCTTACGGTAAAACATAACTGGAAAGCGCCAGTATACCGCCTGCACCCCATGACTCAGATGCTTTCGGCAACCGGCTGACCTTGCAGCGCTTTATTGCCCTATGTTATTCTGCCTGCGCTGTCGCACGTAGCTGCGCACGCCGTAAGCGTTTACGTCAATCAACGCGCCACCCGCCATGGTTACTAGGCGGGAGCGCGCTGACGTCTCTGCTACAGCGGGCTCCCGGAATCATGGTGTTATCTGGAGTCTGTACATGTCTGAAGCATCCCCTCGTTTTGATACCGCGTATCGTCATCTGATCTGGAAGACGCTCGCGCTGTTTTTATCCTATCTGGCCGTCGCCATGTCCTTGCCGGTGCTACCGGTCTACGTCACGCAAGAACTGCATTACGGCAATGTGCTGGCCGGTCTGGCAGTCGGCATTACCTTCCTCGCCACCATCCTGACGCGCAATCAAGCCGGTGCACTGACCGACAGGGCTGGCGGCAAACACAGCATGCGGCGCGGTTTGATTATCTATTCCATCGCCAGTCTGGTGTGCTGGGTCTCTGCCTGGCCCATCTTCCCGATTCCGCTCAGCTATGCGCTACTCATCGTCGGGCGCCTGCTACTGGGCTGGGGCGAAAGTCTGGCCTTGCTCGGCATGCTAGGCTGGAGCATTGCGCAGATGGGGCCGGCACGTGCCGGTCGCGTGATTGCCTTCTCCGGCATGAGTATCTATGGTGCGTTTGCGGTGGGCGGCCCGCTCGGGCTGGCCATCTTTCAACACTTTGGTTTCGCTGCTCTGATGCTGGTGTGCGCGGCGCTGCCCCTGCTGGGTCTGGCCATGATCAAGCATATGCCGGAAGGTGCGTTGCAAAGCGGCGTGCGCGAGTCGTTCTGGCGCATCCTCGGGCGCATCTGGCGGCCCGGCCTGACCGTCGGCCTGCAAGGCGTCGGCTTTGCCGCGCTCGGCGCCTTCATCACGTTGCATTTCCTTAGCCAGAACTGGGCTTACGGCAGTCTGGGCTTAACACTATTCGGCACCGGTTTTGTTTGCGTACGCCTGTTCTGCAGTCATCTGCCGGATAAAATCGGTGGCACACGCGTCGCCATCGTTTCGCTGGCGATCGAAGCCTGCGGGCAATTCCTGCTATGGAGTGCACAGGAACCGGGCTGGGCTTTGCTCGGCGCACTCTTGACCGGCATCGGCTGCTCGATGATTTTTCCGGCCATGGGGGTGGAAGTTGTCAGGCGTGTACCACCGCAGTTACGCAGTACTGCGGTCGGTGGCTTTGCTGCTTTCCAGGATGTCGCCTACGGCCTGACCGGCCCGGTCGCCGGCTTGGTGGCCGATCACTATGGCTATGCCTCGGTGTTCCTGATCGGTGGCATTGCCGCCGTACTCGGTCTGGGGATGGCGATTTTGACCGGACGGGAAAAAACTTGAGGGTGCAGGCTTAATGCCTGCACCCTCAAGTCATCAGTCATGCCGCAGGAATGACTAGGCGATCGACGAACGCACCATAGGGATGTGATCCGTCTTGCGTACCGGGTGCAAATGCGTGAGGAATTGCTGCGTCGCTGCACTCCATGAATAGTGCAGCGCGTGCTCACGCACCACCGAGCGTTTCAAATTCAGCGCGTCGAAACAGGCGCGCATCAAATCTTCATTCAATACCCCCGATTTGCCTTGTGCCACCACATCGATTGGGCCCTCTACCGGGTAAGCCGCCACCGGCACGCCACAGGCCATTGCTTCGATCAGCACCAGACCGAAGGTATCGGTCCGACTCGGGAATACAAATACATCAGCACAGTTGTAGTAAGCCGGCAAAGCATCATGCGGCTTGGCACCGAGGAAGTGTACTTCCGGGTATTTCTTTTCCAGCTCTTCCCGCATCGGACCGTCGCCGATGACCCATTTGGCACCGGGCAAATCCATCTGCAGGAAGGCTTCAATATTCTTTTCCACTGCTACCCGTCCGACGTACAAATACAGCGGACGTTCCTGTGTTACTTCTTGCTGCTGTCCCGGGCGGAAGTATTCGGTATCCACGCCGCGGCTCCACTGCACCACATTCTTGAAGCCACTTTTTTCCAGCGCTTCCTGCATGCGCGGGGTCGGCACCATCACCGCCTTGGCCGGGCGATGGAACCACTTCAGCCAGCGATACGTCAGTGCCAGCGGCAAATGGAAGCGCGTACGCAAGTATTCCGGGAAGCGCGTGTGATACGCGGTAGTAAAGTCCAGGCCGTTGTTAATGCAAAAACGGCGCGCCGCCAGACCCATCGGCCCTTCGGTGGCGATGTGAATGCAATCCGGATCAAACTCTTCCAGTGCGGCCGCGACCTTGGCGTAGGGTTTATAAGCCAGGCGGATTTCCGGATAGGTCGGGCAGGAATAGCTGCGCATGTTTTCCGGCGTCACCATCAGCACCGCATGACCATTCGCGCGCAATTGCTTGCGAGTGGCCTTGAGGGTGTTGACTACACCATTGACTTGCGGCTCCCAGGCGTCGGTTACGATGGCGATACGCATAATTCTTCACCTTTTTCATGTTTTGCCGCTTTATGCGACATGACGATTTCCTGCCAGGTCACCAGACGCAAGGCACCCGAGGCATCTTCCACCAGCGCCGACAAGCTTTCGACCCAGTCGCCGTCATTGCAGTAGGTAATGCCATCGATGTCGCGAATTTCCGGTTTATGAATATGGCCGCAGATCACACCATCCAGTCCGCGTCGCTTGGCTTCAGCTGCCAGCGCATTTTCAAAGGAAGAGATATAGCTGACGGCATTCTTCACCTTCAGCTTCAAGTACTGCGACAGCGACCAGTATGGCAAGCCGGCACGTGCGCGCCAGCCATTGAACCATTGATTGAATTTGAGGATGACGGTGTACAGGTTGTCACCGACATAGGCGAGCCATTTGGCGCAGGCGATGACGCCATCAAAGCGATCACCGTGCAGCACCAGCATGCGTTTGCCCTGCGCCGTGGTATGGATCAGTTCATCACGGATGCGTATGCCACCAAAATCCAGATCGATGAACTGGCGCACTGCCTCGTCATGATTACCAGGTACGAAAATCACTTCCGTACCCTTCTTGGCTTTCTTCAGCACCGTTTGCACTACATCGTTATGGGCTTGTTCCCAATACCAGCGGCGCTTGAGTTGCCAGCCGTCGATGATATCGCCGACCAGATAGAGTGTGTCTGACTCCGTTTTACGCAGGAACTCCAGCAGCCTTTGTGCCTGGCAACCGGTGGTTCCCAAATGGAGGTCAGAAATCCAGATAGTGCGAAAGCGCAGAGGCTCGCGCTTCGCGCCAACTTCCGCACCGATAAAATCAGTTGTCAAAAATTGGTCGCGTGGCTTCATGCTGGTTGTGCCTCTTTGAGGTAGTGACGCGCATAACGGCTATCGAGCTTGGCCAATGGCAGCAACATAAACAAATCTGCACTATGGAAGTCAGGATCCCAGGCCGGGTTGCCGCAGACCCAGGCACCGCTACGCAGGTAACCCTTGATCAACGGTGGTATCACCGCGACATGACCGGCTTCGCGTTCTTCAATCGGGAACGGCAAATGCGGTGTGACACGGTACTCGGCAGGAGCCAGATTGTTTTCGGCGAGTGAATGGTAGAGCGCTGCAGCGTTGTGACCACCGTCGGCCAGACTGACGCTGGCGCAACCGATCAGGTAATCGCACTTTTCTTTTTTCATGAAAGCAGCCAGACCAGCCCACAACAGCATGATGACGCCGCCGCTGCGATACTTTGGATGGATACAGGCACGTCCGGCTTCAGCAATGCTGCCACGCAAATTGTTCAGGCGACTGAGGTCGAACTCTTGTTCGGAATAGAACTGGCCCATTTTGCGCGCGCCCTGTGGGCTCATAACGCGGTAGGTGCCAACCACTTTCAGTGTTTGTGAATCGCGTACGATCAGGTGATCGCAGTACGCATCAAATTCGTCCTTATCGAGTCTCTCTTCGTTCTGCAATGAAGACAGTCCCATAGACTCGATAAAAACCTTGTAACGCAAACGCTGTACTTCACGGACTTCCTCCGGCGTGCTGGCAAGGCTCAGCGTCAGCTTGGGAGAAGCAAGATTGGTATCGGCAGAAGCATTCAGTAATCGCATGTGTCGTCCTTTGTATTATGACGAACGAAGCGTAACGCTTGATTACTTCAGCAAAATGACAGGAGCATGTCATTTTCATGACACGACAACACTATGAAAAACCGGCGCATGAGCGCCGGTTGTGAACTACCCTCCTCAAGCATACGACAGCAGCCGCATGCGTGGGAATGAAGGTGTGATTACTTGGATTTTTTTGGACGGCCAGCTTTCAGCGGCGACAATGCAGTAATCACTGCATTGAGTTTCTTCATATCCAGATCTTTAATCAGAGCAACACCGGCACGCAGCAATTCGCTTTTCTTCACTGCTACGCCAGCCTTCAGGAAGGCTTTCTTCACATCGCTCAGGACTTGGTATTCGATTTCCGGCATGGTGAAGCTATCACGTACCAGCTTGGCTTTTTTGCCTTTGAGTTCTGCCGCAGGTTTAACAGGTGCGGACACAACTGGCTTAACTGCTGGTTTGCTTGCCTTGGTAACGCGCTTGCTTGCTGCTGGCTTAGCTGCTGGTTTAGCTGCTGGCTTGGTTGCAGCCTTAGTTACAACCTTAGTTACAGCTTTAGTCGCTACTTTTTTGACGGCTGTCACTTTCTTAGCAGGCGCCTTGGCTTTTACTGCAGGTTTAGTCGCCGCCGCTTTTTTGGCTACAGGCTTCTTGGCCGTCGCAGCTGGCTTCGCGCTTACAGCTTTGGTCGCGGCAGCCTTAGGCTTAGCAGTCACTTTCTTGGCAGCGGCTGCTGGTTTTTTTGCTGCAGGTGCTTTTTTGGCTACCGGCGCTTTTTTCGCAGCTGGTGCTTTTTTAGCGACCGGAGCTTTGGTGGCTGGTGTTGTTTTGACAGGTGTTGCAACAGTAACGGCTGGCTTCACGTCTACCTTAACTTCTGCTTCGTTTGACACAGTCTTCTCCTTCGATAATTAATAGTATAAATAATATATATAGTTTATCTGTTTTTTGCAAGAAATTCCGCACTCACATCACCCCTAAGCGCCAATGGCGGCGTCATATTCACCTCAAACTCGCCATCACAGCCGTCATTTCAGGCGCCCTGAATTCATCAAGTCGTCACAATTCTGGCGCAATATTGCGGTCAAATACGCTCACTCCATTTCACACATGACCCTGCTCCGGTTTTTCGCAATTGCTTCGACTTCCTTCCTGCTCGCCGCTTCCGCCGCTGCCGAAGAACCCAATACCATCGTGGTCGGACAGGCGATCGATCTGTCCAGCCCGAATGCCTCCGTCGGTCGCGATTATGTGGCCGGCATCAAAACCTACTTCGATGCACTCAATGCTGCCGGCGGCATCAATGGCAAACGCATTCGTTACATCGTGCGGGATGACCAGGCCCAACCGGCCGTTGCAGCCAAAGCCGTGAGCGAGCTGATCGAACGCGACCAGATCGACGTGCTGCTAGGCGGCGTCGGCGATGCGACGGCGCAGGCGGTGTTGAATGCCCCCGCCTTCAAACGCAGCAATCTGGTCTTGTTTGCACCTTTGCTGGATGCGGCCGAACTCAATAACTCCCGCGTCCTGTTTTGGCGCCCTGCTTATTTGCAGGAAGTCAGACACATCTTGTCGCACTTCAGCCAGTTGGGCATGAAAGATGTCGGCATCGCTTATCAGGACACGCCATGGGCACAACAGGCTTTCCGCAACTTATCGCTGGAATTGCGCGGGCGCGGTGTGAAACTCAATGGTGCCGCCAAACTGGGCAGCAATGACAATACGCAAGAGATTAGTCGCCTCGCTGCTGCCAAACCCGGCTTTGTGATCGTTATCGCCGATACCATCAGTACGTCACTGTTCCTGAAGGAATTCCGCAAATCGTCGGCCCAGACCTTTGTCGCCGGTACCTCGCTGATCAATCTGGAGACCTTGCGCGAGCTGGCTGGTGCGCGTGCGGTGGAATGGACTGTGTTTTCGCAAGTCGTACCGAATCCAAATACCGGCAAGTCATCGATACAGCTGGAACATTTGAATATGATGAAGAAGTATCGCGATGAGCCGCCGTCATCGCTGACACTGGAAGGATTTACCGTCGCCAAAACCTTGGCCAGAGCGATACAAAGAAGCAAGCGTGGCAGCCAGACTGCATTGCAGGATCTGATGAATCAGGATGCCAGCATTGATCTGGGCGGCCTGTCGATCACCTCTTCACCGACCAACAAACATCTGTCTAGTTATCTGGACATCGCTCTGTTCAAGAAAAACGGCTTGGTGTTCTGAAGTTCAGTTCTGAAGTTCAGCCATGCGGCTTAAAGCGGATGAAGCGGTAGATGTACACCGCAATCACCGTGTACACCACGCCTTTGGAGACCGGATCGACGTAGTGCTGCACCTCTTCATACTGCGACTGCAGCAGGTAGCCGGTCAGGGCCAGCAAACTGGTCCAGATCAGCGAACCAACCGTCGAATACAGTAAAAACGGCAGCATCGGCATCTTCACGCCACCCGCCGGTACCGAAATCAAGGTGCGGATCGCCGGAATCAGGCGACCAAAGAAGACGGCCGCCGCCTCATGTCGCTCGAACCAGCCCGAAGCTTTATCGATATCGCCCGGCGACACCGTCAGCCAGCGACCATGTCTGGCCGCAATCCGTTTGAGTCTTTCCTTGCCGAACAAGGCGCCAGCGTAATACCAGGGCAAGGCGCCGACCACGGAGCCGGCAGTACCTGCCAGTATCACCAGGATGATATTGAGCTCACCACGCGCCGCCACAAAGCCAGCCAGCGGCATAATCAATTCGGATGGGATGGGAGGAAAGACATTCTCTGCGAGCATCAGCAGGAAGATGCCCAGATAGCCGCCTTGCGACACGATATCGACAATACTATGGAACAAACCCGTCTCCTGAAACAAACCAAAACGGGCCATCCTAAACTGTCAGGGCCGGATCAACAAGCGCCGCCTAATTATTAAACTTGACCGAAAAATCGATGCCGACTTCGCCCCAGCATTCTTTTTCTTTTTCTATCCAGTAGGAAACTGTCGGGTGCTGCGTCGCCCATTCCTTGCGGATTTCCAGTTCTATCCCTTTTTTCATGCGCAGGCGCACTTCTTCCATCGCCACATCGATGCGCGCATGCATGAACATCAGCGCCAGCCGCAAGGCCAGCACAGCCTTGGCAAAATTAGTGTCGTTCAAGCTATCTGCCACTTTGCGCAGATTACCCTTCTGCGCCAGCACCAGACGGCTCATCACCCTTTGTTCACGCGTGGTGAAGCCCGGTAAATCGGCGTTCTCCACCATATAGGCGGCATGCTTGTGATAACCGCTGTGCGATACCACCAGACCAACCTCATGCAATAAGCCGCTCCAGTACAGCAGCTTGCTATAAGTCTCGTCACCCGGTTTGAGCAGAGTAAAAATAGTGCTGGCAACTTCCGCCGCCTGCTCTGCCCGCTTCTCGTCGACCTTGAAGCGCTGCAGGAAATCGCGGGCCGACTGATCGCGCCGGTCGCGCTTGGTGGCCCGCAGGTGCAAGTCCCACAGCACGCCCATGCGCAAGCCGGCTTCGATCGGCGTGACCACCTTGATGCTGAACTCCTGCATCAGTGCAATCAGGATCGCCAGACCACTGCTGATGCTGGCGGCACGATCGCTCTTCATTCCTATTAAATCGATATTACCGGTGTGACCAAACTGAATCAGGCGCTTGCGCAAGGCTTCCAGACTCTTGAGTGACATCAAACCGTCGCCCAGGCCATTCTTGCTGATGGCGTCGGCAATCGCGCGGATGGTGCCGGACGAGCCGTAGGCATTCGACCAGAGCTCAGGCTTGTATTGCGGCACCGCATCTTCAAAGCGCGAGCGCGCCGATAACACGGCGGCATCAAAGGCGGCAGCATCAATCACGCCATGCGGGAAGAAGTTCAGGCTTTGCGGTACGGTCCCTATGCTGAACGATTCAACCTGTTCGATGCGCGGACCCTTGCCGAGTATGACTTCGGTCGAACCGCCGCCGATATCCAGTACCAGCCGCCGTTCGTTCTGCGACAAGGTACTGGCCACGCCCATATAAATCAGACGGCCTTCTTCCTCGCCGGAAATAATCTCTATCGGATAGCCGATCGCTGCTTCCGCCGCTGGCAGGAACACGGCCGAATTATTCGCCACGCGTATCGTATTGGTGGCAACCACGCGCACGGCATTCAGGGGGAAGGTACTCAATATAGAGTTGAAGCGTGCCAGCGACTCGATCGCGCGCTCCATTGCTGCAGCCGTCAGATTACCCTTGCTGTCCAGACCAGCACCCAGACGTATCGGATCGCGCGCGCTCTTGATGATGCGTATCGTCTCGCCATCGTGGCGCCCGATATGCAAGCGAAAACTATTCGAACCAAGATCTACCGCTGCAAACATTCAACCCTCTCAATCACGCATCTGTTTGTTCTGTCGAACCGCTAAGCATCGTATGCACTCGCGTGAAAAGTTCGTGACAATAAGCCCGCATTATGACCGCATGATGACAATTCCGATGCGCAATATCAGCATCGTTTTGGCGCACCCCATGCGTATAAAAAAATTGCGCATCCTAAGATGCGCAAATCATTTATACCATTTTCAAATACTTATCGCCAACGAAGATTTACATGACTGTGCAGATCTAGGTATTAACCGAATTTCCGCACTGCATCCAGCGCCAGTCCGGCACCAATGCTGCCGAACAGATCGCCCTCGACGCGACGCGCCTCCGGCAACAAGGCCGCGATCTTTTCTCGCAATAGCTGCACCCCGCTGGAACCACCGGTGAAAACCACGGTATCCACATCTGCCGCACCGATGCCGGCGTCCTTGAGCAGGGTGGCCACGGTGTTTTCCACAGTTGTCACCATCTTGTCGATGGCATTATCAAATTCATCGCGACGCAAGGTCAATGTGGTGCTGGGCGCAATGCGATCCAGCAGTAACTCTGTTTCCAGATCGGATGACAAGGCGATCTTGCCCTCTTCCGCCTTCAGTGCCAGCCAGTGGCCGGAACGGTTCTCGATCAGATGCAAAAGGCTATCGAGCTTGGACTTATCGCGTGCATCACGATAAATATCCTTGATCTGCAACCAGGCTTTCTGCGTATAAGCCAGATTGATGGTGTGCCAGGTTGCCAGATTGAAGTAATAGCTGGATGGCACTTCGGTATTGTTGTTCAGACGGCTACCCAGCCCCAGCAAAGGCATGATGCTGGTCAGGCTCAGGTATTTATCGAAATCGGTACCACCGATATGCACACCACCGGTCGCCAGAATGTCGTCGCGGCGATCGACCTTCTTGGCCCGCTCCGGCGACAGACGCACCAGCGAAAAGTCGGAAGTACCACCGCCGATATCGGCAATCAGTACCAATTCTTCTTTATCGATCTGCGATTCATAGTCGAAGGCGGCTGCGATCGGCTCGTACTGGAAGTCGATATCCTTGAAGCCGACCGATTGCGCGATCTCATACAGGGTATCTTCGGCCAGAATATCGGCTTCTTCATTACCGTCGATGAAGTAGACCGGACGGCCCATCACCACACTGCTGAACTCGCGGCCAGCGGCAGTTTCTGCGCGGTGCTTCAGTTCTGCGATGAATTGCGTCAGCAAAGTACGGAAAGGCAAGGCCTTGCCCATGACCTCAGTCTGATCATCGATCAGGCTGGTGCCGAGCAGACTCTTGAGCGACCGCATCAGACGACCTTCGTAACCTTGCAGGTAATTTGCCAGCGCGGCGCGGCCGTAATAGACCTGCTCTTCGTCTGCATTAAAGAAAACAACGGACGGCAAGGTGACCTTGCCATCTTCCAGTTGCAAGAGTGCCGACTGGCCGGGGCGGCTCCAGCCGACCGTCGAATTCGACGTCCCAAAATCGACGCCGCATGCGTTTGCCATGGAAAAAACCTGTGAAAATGAAATGGGTCACGATGATAAGTCATAGACCGCGGCAAGTGTTTATTTTCTCACCCGCGCCGACGGCCAAATGTTGTCATAGCCGTATCAAGGCCCGGCAGCGCTATCCGGGGCATGCCGGTTCACACGCATGCGCAAGGAGGGTTACAATCAATTGTCGTTCTTTCATTGCCTGCAATGGAAATAGCTGTCTGCACCACATGGGTACCCCGTCATCGCTATCGATCAAGGAGACACATTATGGTTAACCTCGGATTGCAAGTCCGCCTGGAAGCCAAGCCAGGCAAGGAAAAAGAACTGGAAGAATTCCTGCGCGCGCAATTGCCGTATGCGCTGGGCGAACCGGCCACCGTGGCATGGTTTGTCATCCAGCTCAACGCCGGTACTTTCGCCATCTTCGATGCATTCGAGAACGAAAGCGGACGGCAAGCCCATCTCGACGGCGCGATCGCCAAGGCGCTCGGTGAAGTCGCTTCACAGTTGTTGGCAAAACCACCCGTTATTGAAAAACTGACCATACTGGCGGCCAAACTGCCGGGCAGCGGCGAAGTGCCGGATTCACTGGGTTAGTGCAGCGCTAGCCGTTTGCGTGGCTGCATCGTAAAATACCGGCTTACGGAGGATTTATGAATACGAGTTGGGGTAGCGAAGAGGATATGGAAATCGATGACGAGCTAATGGCCGACATCGAACATCTGGTCCCGTCCAGGCAACGCAATAGCGGCGATATCGGTACGCTGGATTTCTACGACCGGCAAGACCGCATGGCACGCGAAATCGCCGATAAACCACGCTGAAGCACCGACGGGTGCGGATTCTGCTCTAATCCGCACCCGTAAACAAATACCGGTTTTGACGCCAGCCGGCCAGCTCTTCCGCGGATCTGTCCTGCCCTGCCGCCCAAAACCCTCCCTGTACCCGCCCTGCACCTTCGAGGAATCGCCCATGTCTCCTGTCGTGCAAGCTTTCTTCGACTCCGAAACCGGCACCGTCAGCTACGTCGTGCATGCCCCAAGTGCCACAGCTTGCGCCGTGATCGACTCAGTCCTCGATTACGATCCCAAATCCGGTCATACCAGCACCCGCTCCGCCGACCAAATCATCGCCTTCGTGCAGCAGCAAGGTCTGGAAGTGGCATGGATACTCGAGACCCACGCCCACGCCGATCATTTGTCCGCTGCCCCCTATCTCAAGCAAAAGCTGGGTGGCCGCATCGCCATCGGCCGCATGATTACCAAGGTGCAGCGCGTCTTCGACGAAATCTTCAATCTTGAACCTTCATTCAAATTTGACGGTTCGCAGTTCGATCATCTGTTCGACGAAGACGAGGTGTTCTACATCGGTGATTTGCCAGCGCAGGCACTCTATGTACCCGGTCATACACCGGCCGATATGGCGTATCAGATCGGCGACGCAATCTTTGTCGGCGATACCCTGTTCATGCCGGACGCTGGCACCGCCCGTTGCGACTTCCCCGGCGGCGATGCGTATGCGATGTATCGCTCGGTGCAAAAGATCCTCAGCTTCCCGGATCAGACCCGCCTGTTCATGTGCCACGACTACCCGCCAGACCAGCGCGCACCCGCCTGGGAGAGTAGCGTCGTCAAGCAACGCACCACGAACATCCACATCCGCGCCGGTATCAGTGCAGACGAGTTCGTCGCCATGCGCACCGCACGTGACAAAACTCTGGGCATGCCGACCCTGATTCTGCCCGCGATTCAAGTCAATATCCGCGCCGGCAATCTGCCTCCGGCCGATAACAATGGCATCCGATATTTGCGTATTCCGCTCAATACGCTGGCTGGCTGAGCACATTCCTTCGCTATACTGCGCACCAACTTGGTGCCGACCAAAGCCACTGACGATGGCACCGATATTGCTATAGAGAAATGAGCACTTGCCTGAATTTTTCTCTGACTATTGCCCTTGTATTCACTTGAATACCTACTTTGTAAAAGTTAGCACCGGATATCTGGAACCGGAAGCCTTCGTGATTTAAGATACCGCATCCCAACATGTTGCTCTCCATGCCATCCCATCCTGCTAATCCGACCTTGCAAGCGCGCTTGCTCAGCACTTTGCTGGCCAATCTGGAAGGCATGGTCTACCGCTGTCGTCTGGACGCCCACTGGACCATGGAGTTCGTCAGCGAAGGATGCTTCGCGCTGACCGGCTATACCGAAGAGGATTTGCTGTTCAACAGCCGCATCTCTTACGACGACATTACCCACCCGGACGACCGGCGGCATGTACGCAGCACCATCCTGGAAGCAGTCAAAAACAACCGCCGCTTCGATATCGAATACCGCATCGTGCGCGCCGATGGCAGCATCCGCCATGTGTGGGAACGCGGCACCAATATTTCACATGAAAACAAGGAATGGGACATCCTCGAAGGTTTTATTCAGGATGTGACCGAACGCAAGCAGGCCGATGAAGCCTTGCGCGAAGCAGAGCGACGTTATCGCAGTATTTTTGAAAATGCGATTGAAGGCATTTACCAATCGACACCCAATAACGGCTATCTGGCGGTCAATCCCGCGCTCGCCCGCATGTATGGCTACGACAGCCCGCAGGAATTGATTTCTACGCTGCGCGACATCGACCATCAGGTCTATGTCGATCCGCAGCGACGTCAGGAATTCAAGCGCCTGATGAGCAAGCACGGCGTGGTCACCAGTTTTGAATCACGCGTCTACCGTCGCAATGGCGAGGTCATCTGGATTTCTGAAAACGCGCGCTCGGTCTATAACGCGGACGGCACGCTGCTGTTCTTCGAAGGCACGGTAGAAGCCATCACCGAGCGCAAATTGCACGAAGCTGAAATCCAGTTCCAGGCCACGCACGATGCACTGACCGGTTTACCGAATCGCACCCTGCTCTACGATCGCATGCAGCAAGCGGTCTTGCATTCGGCACGCTACGGCAATCTGACGGCGATTGCCTTTCTCGATCTGGATCAGTTCAAGTTCATCAATGACAGCCTCGGCCATCAGGTCGGCGATGAATTACTCAAGATCACGGCAGAACGCCTGATCTCCTGCCTGCGCGATAGCGACACAGTGGCACGTCAGGGCGGCGATGAATTCGTATTGTTGCTGACCGACCAGCCGAATGAAGAAGCGATCACACACACCATGCAGCGCGTGTTGTACGAAGTATCACAGCCGTGGAAAGCCAACGAGCTGGAATTCCAGATCACCTGCAGCATCGGCGTGACGCTATGCCCGGACGACGGGCGCGACGCCGAAACCCTGCTCAAGAACGCCGACTCGGCGATGTACAAAGCGAAGGAACTGGGGCGTAACAACTTCCAGTACTTTTCAGCGGAAATGAATACCTCGGTCACCGACCGGCTGGAGCTGCTGAATCGTTTGCGGCAGGCGATTACGAATGAAGACTTCGTGCTGCACTATCAGCCCAAGGTCTGCCTCGACAGCCATCGCATCGTCGGTGCCGAAGCATTGGTGCGCTGGAACAGCCCGCACTCCGGCATGGTATCGCCTGCCAGCTTCATTCCACTGGCGGAAGAAACCGGCCTCATCATTCCACTCGGTGAATGGGTCTTGCGCACCGCATGTCGGCAGAATCGCGCATGGCAGGATGCCGGTTATCAGCCGATTCCGATTTCGGTCAATCTGTCGCCACGCCAGCTGGCACGTGGCGATATCGTAGAAGTGGTGGAACGCATACTGAACGAGACAGGGCTGGATGCACGCTATCTGGAGCTCGAAATCACTGAAAGCGTGATGACCACCGACGTCGAAAAATCGTTTGCCTTGCTAACACGGCTACGTGCGTTGGGCGTCAAAATTTCGCTCGATGATTTCGGCACTGGTTACTCCAGCCTCAGTTACCTGAAGCGTTTCCCGGTCGATACGCTGAAGATAGACCAATCCTTCGTGCGCGACATTGCCACCGATCAGGATAGCGCGGCGATTGTGAAAGCAATTATTTCACTGGGACGGAATTTGAATTTGACCGTGCTGGCCGAAGGGATAGAAACTGAAGAGCAGTTCCAGTTCTTGCTGGCCAACGGTTGCGATGAAGGCCAGGGATACTTGATGAGCAAGCCTGTTGCTGACGTAAGCTTTATCGATTTGTTGACGCAATCGGCTGACTGCTAACAAGCAAGCAGCCGAGCAGGCAGTCGTTGCTTAGAAGTTCAGACGCTGAACGCCGTCACTGGTACCGAGCAAACCAATATTGGCACCACGACGTGCAAACAAGCCGACTGTCACCACACCGACGATATCGTTGATCTGCGCTTCCAGCTCAGCCGGATTCTGTATCTGCAAGCCCAGCACATCGATGATGTAGCAACCATTGTCGGTTACCACCGGTTTGCCGTCTTTCACGCGCAAACGTGGTTCACCGCCGAGTGCGGCCAATTTGCGTGCCACTACCGCCTGCGCCATCGGGATCACTTCGACCGGCAAGGGGAAATTGCCCAGCTTATCGACCAGTTTGGAGCCATCGGCGATACAGACGAATTGCTTGGCCACGGAAGCCACGATTTTTTCACGTGTCAAAGCGGCACCACCACCCTTGATCATTGCACCTTGCGCGGTGATTTCATCCGCGCCGTCGATGTAGACCGACATCGAATCGATCTCGTTCAAATCAAAAATCGTAATGCCATGTGCACGCAGACGTTCGGCCGTTGCTTCGGAAGACGCGACTGCGCCTTTGATCCGATCCTTGATCTTGCCCAATTCATCGATGAAGAAATTGGCGGTGGAACCGGTACCGACGCCGATGATTTCACCCGTCACTACGTAATCGATGGCAGCACGCGCCACCGCTTGTTTCATTTCGTCTTGAGTCATGAGCTATGCAGGAAAAAGTCTGTCAAAGACCGCTATTTTACCGGAAGCCCCACTCGCTCCGGCCGAAATACGGCAAAAATTGCTGCCGTCTCATGTTCTTACTTATCACCCTATCAAGCTTTGTCGTCCTCCGGATGCTCCAGCGTCTCGAACAAGGCGATTTGCAAGTGCGTATGCCAACGCACAAAAGTCTTCCACAGCAGCGCAGTCACAATGGCGGCGGCCAGCAACAGCGTAAGCAGCATATCGGTTGGCGGCAGTATGCGGGCGCTCAGCAAGCCGATCAGGAGCAGAATGCCGATGATCGACAGCACAGGGATCAATTCCGAGATTAAACGCCGCAAACCATGAACAAAACGGCCACCATCACCAATCACAATTTCAGCCAGTAACTGGCTCAATGCATTGAGCTTGCGATAAGTCGCAATCAGGAAAGGCAAGGACAGCAGCAGTGCGCCGCCGAAGACGATCGCCTTTTGCGTATGCTCATCAGCCAGAGAACCGGCCAGGTGTTGCTCGATTACGCCAAAGATATAAATGCCCGCGAGGAACACTGCCGCCGTCATCGCGCAATTGACGATCACCTGCGCCACGATGCGTAGCACGATCTTAAACAGCACCGCACGGTCACCGCCGGGCTGATTCTGCTGTAACCACGCGGTATAGCAATGCGCATAATGGCTGATGCGCTGTGGCATTGCAGCTGCCGCGCGCATAGACAAGGGATCTGCCCATTTGATCAGATAAGGCGTCAGCAAGGTGGTGACAGCTGAAACCGCCACCACGATCGGATACAGGAAATCGCTGGTCACCTGCAAGGTCAGTCCGAGCGAAGCGATGATGAAAGAAAACTCACCGATCTGCGACAGCCCCATGCCGACCCGCATTGAAGTCCGGCCATCGTTACCCGCAATGAAGGTCCCAAGACCACAGGCAAAGACCTTGCCCAGCACCACTGCCACCGTAATCAGGGTAATCGGTAAGGCATACGTAACCAGTACCGTCGGATTAAACAGCAATCCGACCCCGACAAAAAACAATGCGCTGAACATATCGCGTATCGGTGCGATCAGGCGTTCGATCAGGTGCAACTGGCGAGCCTCGGCCATAATCGCCCCTATCATGAAGGCACCCAATGCGATGCTGTACTCCATCTGCAGCACCAGCAGGCAAAAGCCAAAGCACAGACCGAGTACCGTAATCAGGAACACTTCATTGCTCTTGAACTTCGCCACATAAGCCAGCAGCCGCGGCACCATCAACAGACCCAGCACCAGTGCCACGATCATAAACAGTGACAACTTGCCGACCGTCACAAAGACATCACCGGCATCCACCGAGCCATTCATCGCAATGCCGGACAACAAGGCAATCATGCCTATCGCCAGCACATCTTCGACGATCAAAATACCGAATATCAAATGGGCGAAGCGTTCATGCTTCAGCCCGAGCTCATCCAGTGCCTTGACAATGATTGTGGTCGACGAAATCGCCAGCATCGCGCCGAGGAACAGGGAGTCCATCGACTTCCAGCCGAAGTAACGCCCTATTTCATAGCCGATCCAGGTCATCAGCGCGATCTCGCCCAGCGCGGCGATAAAGGCGGTCACGCCAACGCTGCTGAGTTTTTTAAGATTGAACTCCAGCCCCAGCGAAAACATCAGAAACACCACGCCCAGTTCGGCCACGATCTTGATCGTGCGGTCGTCCTGTATCAACTCAAAAGGTGGGGTATGCGGGCCGATAATGACGCCGGCCAGAATATAGCCGAGCACGACCGGCTGTCTGAAGTAATGGAAAATGATCGTGACGATACCGGCGATCAACATAATCACCGCCAGATCCTGAATAAATTCAGCTCCATGCATAGATTGAACTTTCGTTTTGTTTCTATTGGAGTGCGGACTGATGCGTGACGCGATGTGGCTAGCTTAACCTTACACATAGATGGCAGTGGTGTCTACGGCGGATCGCGTTGCCAATTCACGTAAGTGCGTAACTCCCATCAAGCACAGAGGCTTAGATGTTGACCTTAACCGCTTTGACGCTGCCGTTTGTGCGGGGCAGAAAATGGATAAAGAAGTGGACGTTGTCTGAGCGTAGCGAGTTTCGTCCACTTCCCATTTTTTGCCCTGCACAGACGGGAACCCCGAAGGGGCAGCGGCTCTGCGGTCGCCTTTCTTTGCTTACTTTCTTTGGCGAAGCAAAGAAAGTGAGCGGCTGCCGGGCCGCACCCGGCATGGCACTTCCCACGGAGAGAAAACGGTATCAGCAGAAAATCACCGCGAACCAAGCATCGCCATAAAAAAAGCACGCATAAAGCGTGCTTTCCTAATAACCCGTCTTACTTAAGGCTAGCCGCCGCTCTGGCTAGAGCGGTAACCCTCTCCCAATCCCCCGCCGCCAAAGCATCCTTAGGCGTCAACCAGGATCCCCCAACACAGGCGACGTTTTTACAAGCCAGGAACTGCGCTGCAGTCTCTTGCGAAATCCCGCCGGTAGGGCAAAACAGCACATCCGGCAAAGGCCCGGCGATGGCATTGAGCATGCCGACGCCACCCGCCGGTACTGCCGGGAATAATTTCAATTGATGGAAACCTGCTTCCCGCGCCGCCATCACTTCCGACGGCGTCATGACACCCGGCAGCAAAGGCAAACCGCTGGCCAGTGAACCCTGAATCAGCTCTTTCGTCAGGCCCGGCGATACGCCGAAAATTGCGCCAGCATCACGCGCCGCTGCAAAGTCTTCCGAACGGGTCAAGGTACCGACGCCCAATATCGCATCCGGCACTTGCTCCGCAATCGCCCGGATCGCAGCCAGCCCGTGCTGGGTACGCAGGGTTACTTCGAGTACGCGGATACCACCTGCCACCAGCGCGCGTGCCAGTGGCACTGCATGGGACAGATCGTCGATGGCGATCACCGGGATGACCGGCGAGGCACGCATGATTTCCAACAGATTCATATTCAGTTTCCTATCGGGCGCTCAATCAGATTATCTTCATCGACGAAAGGCTCATCGTCCGGTACCGCCAGCGTATTGGTAGTTTTGTCTTCGTCGGCTTCCAGCAGCGGTGGTGGCAGACCGAAGGTGGTCGCGCCCTCTTCCGCGGCACTGACCGAATGGCGGAACATCGCGAACAATTCACGCCCCATGCCGATTTCGTTTTGCGACAAATCAGCCGGTTCGACACCGCGTGCCGCCCATTCGTCCTCAGGCACCAGCGCCTGCAACACGCCGGTTTCAGCATTCAATTCGATGATGTCGCCATCACGGACCCGACCCAGAGGCCCACCAGCCAATACTTCAGGCGAAACATGGATCGCAGCCGGTACCTTGCCCGACGCACCGGACATGCGGCCATCGGTAACCAGCGCCACATGACGTCCGGCATCCTGCAGGCTACCCAGCGCGGGTGTCAACGCATGCAATTCCGGCATGCCATTCGCACGCGGACCCTGATGCCGCAGTACCGCGATGAAATCACGATTCAATTCGCCGGCCTGATACGCATGCATGAAGGCTTCCTGCGAATCAAATACCAGAGCTGGTGCACGCACGATGCGATGCTGTACCTTGACCGCCGATACCTTGACTACTGCACGTCCGAGATTACCGGATAAGAGCTTCATCCCACCGTCGCCGGAGAATGGTTCAGCCGCAGTACGCAAGACATCGGTATTGCCGCTAACAGCCGGTGCCGCTTGCCACACGACTTTATCGCCCTCTAGGAAGGGCTCGGTCGCATGCGCACGCAAACCACGGCCCAAAATCGTCAACACATCGTCGTGCAACAAACCGGCATCCAGCAATTCACGAATCACAAAGCCGGTACCACCGGCAGCATGGAAGTGATTCACGTCGGCGTCGCCGTTAGGATAGATACGCGCGACCAGCGGTGCAACCGCCGACAGCGCATCGAAATCATCCCAGTCAATCACGATCCCGGCCGCCTTCGCCATCGCTACCAGATGCAGGGTGTGATTGGTTGAGCCGCCGGTTGCCAGCAAGGCGATGACGGCATTGACGATGGTTTTTTCATCGACCAGACGGCCGACAGGAGTAAAGGCCTTGCCTTGCGCGCTGATTTCTACCGCGCGCTGTGCAGCATGGGCGGTCAGGGCATCACGCAAAGGTGTGTTCGGCGTGATGAAAGCAGCGCCCGGCAAGTGCAGGCCCATCACTTCCATCAACATTTGATTACTGTTGGCCGTGCCGTAGAAAGTACAGGTGCCGGCATCGTGATACGACTGGCTCTCTGCTTCCAGCAAGGCGGCGCGATCAATCTTGCCTTGTGCGTAGAGTTGGCGGATCTTGGCTTTTTCCGGATTCGACATGCCGCTGGTCATCGGCCCCGCCGGTACAAAGATCGCCGGCAAATGGCCGAAATGCAAAGCACCGATTACTAGCCCCGGTACGATTTTGTCGCACACGCCGAGGTAGAGCGCTGCGTCAAACATATTGTGCGACAGTGCAATCGCGGTCGACATGGCGATCGTATCGCGCGAAAACAGCGACAACTCCATGCCCGGCTGCCCTTGCGTAATACCGTCGCACATGGCTGGTACGCCACCGGCAAACTGCGCCACACCGCCCGCTTTGCGCACGGCATCCTTGATGATGTGCGGGAAGCGTTCGAAGGGCTGATGCGCCGACAGCATGTCGTTATAGGCAGACACGATGGCGATGGATGGTGCGGTTTGCTGCTTCAGTATCAGCTTGTCGTGTGTCGGCGAAGCGGCAAAGCCGTGCGCCAGATTGGTACAAGACAGCGTACTGCGTTGCACACCCTTTTGACGCGTATTTTCCAAACGTTGAAGATAAGCAGCGCGATAAGGTCGGCTGCGCTCTACGATCCGTGCGGTTACGGCAGTCACAACAGGATGGAGCGACATATTAAATCCCTAGAAAAACAGTTTTGAAATTTTACTACAATAAATTACAGCTACCTATCATCATTTTTTACTCAGGCGTGAAAAGCTAGGACTCCATATTGCGCCAGAAATTCATTCCGGCGCGATCCCCCTGCAAACCCGGGATTTATGAAATTAGATTGAACTTTCCTCGCTAGCAGGTATCCGTTACAGGCTCACTACAAATCACCGGCATAGCGAATTTATTGCTTTGCGTTGCCGCCCGTAAATTTATTTGTAGTGAAATTACCATAAACTGATGTATAGTTAAAACTAACCTTAGATCGCATATAACGCCCATGCGCACGACCCTTACCGCTACTGCCGCCTTTCAGGCGCTGCAACAGCACCACACTGAAAATAAAGACCGCCAGGTACGCAATTTATTTGCGCAAGACCCTGCCCGCTTTACCAAATTATCCGCTGAAGGCGCTGGCCTGTTCCTTGATTACTCGAAAAATATTATCGATGACAAGACGATGACATTGCTGTACGCACTGGCTCGCGAAACGCAAGTTGAAGCCCAGCGCGACGCCATGTTTGCCGGTCAGGAAGTCAATCGCACCGAACACCGTGCCGTGCTGCACACTGCCTTGCGCAAACCGCGCAATGAACAGCTGCTGCTGGCACAGCAAGACATCGTGCCCGAGATCCACGCCGTACTGGACCGCATGACTGATTTCAGCGAGCGCGTCCGTTCCGGCTCATGGCGTGGCTATGACGAGCGTGAAATTACCGATGTCGTCAATATCGGCATCGGCGGCTCCTACCTCGGCCCCAAGATGACTTGCCAGGCGCTGCGCTCTTTTGCCCATCCGCGCCTGAATACCCACTTCGTCTCGAATGTAGATGGTCACGACCTTGATGCCTTGCTGTCGCGCATCAACCCTGCCACTACTTTGTTCATCATTGCGTCCAAAGGTTTCAATACCGCCGAAACCATGATGAATGCACAGTCCGCGCGCGCATGGTTTCTGCGGCACGCGCAGGAAAGTGACTTAAGCAAACACTTTGTCGCGGTCTCTACCCATCTCGATGCGGTACAGGCGTTTGGCATTGCGCCAGAGAATATGTTCCCGTTCTGGGATTGGGTCGGCGGTCGCTATTCGGTCTGGTCAGCCATCGGACTGGCCTTGATGCTGTCTATCGGCCCGCTGCACTTCCGCGAATTCCTGGCTGGCGCACATGCGATGGATCAGCATTTCCAGCACACGCCGCTGGATAAAAATCTACCCGTCATCCTCGCGCTGATCGGTATCTGGAACCGCAACTTCCTCGGCAGCAGCTCTATTTCGATTGCGCCCTACCATCAGGATTTACGCCTGTTTCCGGGCTACCTGCAACAGCTGGAAATGGAAAGCAACGGCAAGAGCGTACAGGTCGATGGCAGCAAAGCCAGCACCACCACTTGCCCGATTATCTGGGGCGATGTCGGCACCAATGGCCAGCATGCCTACTTTCAGTTGCTGCATCAGGGTACCGACATCATGGCGGTCGACTTCATCGCCGCCCTGAAACCAACCCACGCGCTGCAACAACATCAGGAACTGTTGCTGGCAAATTGCTTCGCGCAATCCGAAGCCTTCATGCGCGGCAAAAACGCCGCTGAAGTGCGCGCCGATATGGAGGCGCAAGGCTTGCCTGCAGCCGAAATCGACAAGCTCTTGCCGCACCGCATCTTCCCCGGCAATCGTCCGAGCAATACCATCCTGATGGATACCCTGAACCCTGCCGCACTCGGTGCGCTGATTGCACTGTATGAACACAAGGTGTTCGTGCAAGGTGCGATCTGGGGTATCAACAGTTTCGATCAATGGGGCGTAGAGTTGGGCAAGATACTGGCCAAGAACATCGCCAGCGAACTGACCGGCGATGCCAAACCACAGCAGCACGACAGTTCAACCAATGGCCTGATCGCACGCGCCAAGGCTGCTTTATGAGCAGCCTGATGATCTGCGCTCCGAGTGACGCCTTAGCGACTTAACAATCAGTACAACCATTACGTTCTGACGAACATTTACTTCATTTACATTCCCTCACCATGGCTCTTACCGATTTTGATCTTGTCTTGTTTGGCGGCGGCGGCGACCTGTCGATGCGCAAACTGATTCCTGCGATGTACGCACGTGACCGCGCGGGAGACTTGCCAGCGACGGCACAGATCATCTGCGTCGGGCGCAATTCGCGTACTAACGAGGAGTTCATCGAGACCGTCAATGAAAACGCCAAGACGCATATCAGCGAGAAAACCTTCAACGCTGCAGTGTGGGAAAAATTCTGTGCGCGTATCAAATATGTGGCGCTGGACGCCAGCGATGCCAGCACTTATCAACCGCTGAACGATGTGCTGCGCACTAGCAGCAGCATCACCCGCGTGTTTTATCTGGCCACGCCGCCTACGCTGTTCGCGAAGATTTGCCACAATCTGTCGGAGCGTGGTCTGGCGACCGAACAAACCCGCGTGGTACTGGAAAAGCCGCTGGGACGCGACTTGGCCAGTGCCAAGCAAATCAATCTGGAAGTCAGCGCAGTCTTCAAGGAATCGCAGATCTACCGTATTGACCATTACCTCGGTAAAGAGGCGGTACAGAATCTGTTGGCACTGCGCTTTGGCAATGTGCTGTTTGAACCATTGTGGCGTCGCGAATGGATTTCTGACGTGCAAATCACGATCGCCGAAGAACTCGGCGTCGGCAATCGCATGGGTTACTACGAAACCTCGGGTGCGCTGCGTGACATGATGCAGAATCACTTGCTGCAACTTTTGTGCATCGTCGCGATGGAACCACCGCTGTCGGTCACACCGGATGCGGTGCGCGATGAAAAACTGAAAGTACTGCGCTCGCTCAAACCGTTCACACAAAACACCCTGATCAAGAATGTGGTGCGCGGCCAATACCGTGCCGGCCACGTCGATGGCGTCGCAGTACCTGCCTATCGTCAGGAAAAAAACGCAGATCCTGATTCGAATACCGAAACCTTCGTTGCCGTCAAAGCCGAGATCGATACCTGGCGCTGGGCTGGCGTGCCCTTCTATCTGCGCACCGGCAAACGGATGGCTGATCAACTGGCAGAAATCGTGGTGCGCTTCAAATCGATACCGCATTCGATCTTTGCCCAATCAACCAGCAGCTTCCAGCCGAACTGTCTGGTGATCCGTCTGCAACCGGACGATGGCCTGCAACTGAACCTGATGGCAAAAACACCGGGCGACGGCATGCGTCTGAAACCGGTAGAGCTGGAACTCGACTTTGCCGAAACCTTCAAGGCACCACGCATGGATGCTTACGAGCGTCTGTTGCTGGACGTCTTGCGCGGCCAGTTGACGCTGTTTATGCGCAGCGATGAACTGGAAGCTGCATGGGAATGGGTAGAACCGGTGCTGCGGTACTGGGAACAGGAAGGCAATGAACCTCTGCCGTATGCATCCGGTACCTGGGGTCCGGCCGCTTCCAGCTCGCTGATCGGGCGCGATGGCCTGCAGTGGCGCGAAGAAGCGCTGCCGGAATAAGCGGAGCAAGCCCACATGCTGCTCGATTCCATACGCACGCAATACGACTCGCTTTCCAAATCGGAAAAGAAAGTCGCACTGGCCGTACTGGAACAGCCTGAACTGGCAATCGCGGAAAACATCACCGCCCTCGCCAAAAAAGCCGAAGTCTCGGAACCGACCGTGGTGCGCTTTTGCCGCGCCATCGGTTTCGACGGCTGGCAAGCTTTCAAACTGAAACTGGCACAAGGCCTGGCACTCTCGCCCGGCACCGGCGATGAATCGCCGATGCTGGAAGATATGGCGGCAGACCTGGTCGACAAGGTCTGCAATCGCTCGATCAACACCCTGCTCGACCTGCGCAACAGCCTCGATGCGAACGCAATTGAACAGGCCTTGCAAGTCCTCGGTCGCGCCAACACCATCGAATTTTACGGCCAGGGTACTTCCGGCATCATCGCCGCCGATGCGCAACATAAATTCTTCCGCTCCGGGGTCCCGACTGTCGCCTATTCCGATCCGCACATCCACAGCATTGCCGCCTCCTTACTGAAAAAAGGCGATGTGGTGGTCGCCATCTCGCAACGCGGCAGCAGCCTGTCCCTGCTACGCAGCGTGCAACTGGCGCGCAGCTCGGGTGCGGCCATCGTGGTGCTGGCACCGAGCGGCACGCCGCTGGCGGAACTGGCCACGGTCCTGATCCCGATCGACCTGCACTTCCACACCGATCCCTACACGCCGATCTCGGCGCGTCTCGCACACCTGGTCGTGATCGACATCCTGGCGGTGGGACTGGCACTGCGCCTGAGTCCGGAACGTCGCAAGAAAATGGTCAATGCGCAAAAGGCGCTGCAAAAATTCGACCTGCAATTCGATTCCTTCCTGCAAGCCCCCTGAAATTTGCCTGCGCCCGCAGCAGCAAAGATAGTGAAACATTGCGTACAATAAGCTTGTCAACATCCTCAGTGACAACCAACTTACAGCCAACTCATTAGCGTGCCATGAACCAACTCGAACAACTGAAGCAATACACCACCATAGTTGCCGACACAGGCGACTTCCAGTCGATCAAGGCATTTGCGCCGCAAGATGCAACCACCAATCCATCGCTGATCCTGAAAGCCGTGCAAAAGGATGAGTACCGTCCCATCATGGAAAAAGTTGCGCGCGACCATGCAGGCAAAAGCACCAATGAAATCGTCGATCACTTGCTGGTTGCTTTCGGCCAGGAAATCCTCAAAGTCATTCCGGGCCGCGTCTCGACCGAAACCGACGCCCGCCTCTCCTTCGATACCGAAGGCTCGATAGAAAAAGGCCGCACGCTGATCCGCCTGTACGAAGCAGCGGGCATCTCGCGCGATCGCATCCTGATCAAAATCGCCTCGACCTGGGAAGGCATCCGTGCTGCACAGGTGCTGGAACAAGAAGGCATACACTGCAATCTGACGCTGCTGTTTTCGCTGCCACAAGCGATCGCCTGCGCCGATGCACGCGTGCAACTGATCTCGCCCTTCGTCGGTCGTATCTACGACTGGTACAAAAAATCCACCGGCACCGACTACACCGGCGCAGATGATCCGGGCGTGCAATCGGTCAAACGCATCTACACTTACTACCGCAAGTTTGGCTATGCCACCGAAGTCATGGGTGCCAGCTTCCGCAACACCTCGCAAATCATCGAGCTCGCTGGTTGTGACCTGCTCACCATCAGCCCTGAGTTGCTGCAAAAACTGGCCGAAAGCGATGCCCCACTGACACGCAAACTTGTACCGGCAGAAGCCAAAAATGCCGACATCGCCAAACTCACGCTGGATGAAAAAACCTTCCGCAGCCTGCTCAATGACGATGCGATGGCGACCGAAAAACTGGCCGAAGGCATACGCGCATTCTGTGTGGATGCGGTGAAGCTGGATAAACTGATTGAAGCCTTGCGCTAAACAGCTCTGATCTAAGCCGTCATCAATGGGATGCGCAGATACACCATCTGCTCATCCCAATTTTTTTGCGCAATGCTATTTCGTTCAAGCCAGATAGCCACCATCGATAGTCAGCGCCGAGCCAGTAATAAAACTCGATTCCTGCCCGGCAAGGAAAGCAACGAAGTTGGCAATTTCTGCCGCCTGTCCGGTACGCCCCAGCGGAATCAAACTACGTACCGCCTCACGCATCTCATCACTGGAGATAATTTCGGTATCCGTCGGACCCGGCTGTACCGTATTCACAGTAATACCGCGCGGTGCCAGATCACGCGCAAAGCCACGCATCATCAGCGCCACCGCGCCCTTAGTCATACTGTATAAAGCAGATCCCGGAAAACCAGCGCGTTCAGCATTGACACTTCCGATAGTGATGATGCGGCCACCAGTGTGCATATGACGCAAGGCTTCTTGCGTCGCGACAAACACACCCCGCACGTTCACGCTAACAATCTTGTCAAAATCAGCCAGGGCGATTTCACCGACCTGACCGAGCAGCAAAATACCGGCATTATTGACAAGGATGTCGATGTCGCCAAACGTCTTCACCGCTAAAGCAACAGCCTGACTGACGGCATCGGCATCCGCCGCATCGGCTTTGATCGCCAAAGCCTGCCCACCCTTAGCGGCAATCGCCGCTACCAGTGCATCCGCGCGATCTTGCGAGGCCGAATAAGTAAACGCTACCTGAGCGCCATCCCGCGCCAGACGCTCGACGATAGCAGCGCCGATACCACGCGAGCCGCCGGTGACGAACGCAACCTTATTGATGAGAGGGGTAGTCATGATAATTTCCTTTTTAATAGATCAAACAGTCCAAAATAGGACAAAAAAATTGGCCGAACAATCAGCCCAAATTTCGCAAAGCCAAGGTTGCGATATCGCGCAAAGTCTGAGCCGGCGCACCGGCACGTGCCGCGACCTTGATACCTGTGATATTCGCCAGCAAAAACACCGCAATCGCCTTCGCATCCAGGCTGGCAGCAATCTCGCCTTCCGCTTTTGCTTCACTAATACGACGTTCCAAAGCAGACAGCAAAGCCTTTTGCGCCATCTCCGTGATCATGCTTATCTCATGATCTGAGCGACCAAATTCACACACTGCCGCAACCCCCAGGCACTTAGGCTCAGGGTCAATAATGGCCTGGGCTACAGCGTAGTCCATGAAAGACAGCAGCCCTTTAAAAGGCGTCGCCCCGGTATTGAGCACGCGCATCTGCCCGGAAATACTATCGACAACATAAAACTGCAATGCTTCCAAATACAGTTTTCGCTTGTCACCAAAGGTGTCGTACATACTTTGTCGACTAATTCCCATCGCACGCAGCAATGTTTCAGTCGAAGTCCCGCCAAAGCCATGGTCAGCAAAAACCTGGACGGCAGCTTTGAGTGCGACTTCGCGTTCGAATTCTTTGGGTCTGGCCATGGCTGCACTATATTAATTAAAGACTGATCTGTCAATAATTATTTTCCAGTCGCACTCACTCACGCATCTCTGCCCATACCCGGCATTACGCCCCATGCCAGCAAACAACACCACAACAATAGAATTGCAGCATTGAAGCGGCTTGGATTACAATGAGAATAGTTCTCATTGTTATTAAATCCAGCACGCCGCCTTCATGTCCCCTGCCGAACCCGCACTGCAACAGGAAATGCATACGCTATACAGCGAGCATCACGGCTGGCTGACGACATGGTTAAGACGACGTCTGGGCAATACCTTCGATGCTGCCGATCTGGCACAAGATACCTTTTTAAGACTGCTGACCCGACCACGCGGCTTTGATAGCTTCGATGGCGCACGCGCCTGCCTCAGCACCATCGCCAAAGGCCTCTGCATAGACTTGTGGCGGCGGCGTGAAATCGAACAGGCGTGGCTGGATGCAGTGGCCGCAAGACCAGAAGCGATCGTGCCCTCGGCCGAACATCAGGTCATGGTGATACAAGCCCTGCTGGAAATCGATGCCATGCTGAATCAGTTGCCGAACAAGGCCGCCAGCGCATTTGTGATGGCGATGGTGTATGGCATGACCGACAAGGAAGTCGCCGCAGAGCTGGGTGTTTCCGACCGCATGGTGCGCAAATACATGACACAGGCCATGCTGCATTGCATGGCGCTGGAGGCACAGCATCTGGCCTCCCAGTTAGAACCTGAATAGAGTTCATTTTGACTACGCTGGATCTCACCCTCCGCTCTGCCGAGCCCGCCCCGCAAACTCCATCGCCGCAAGTACTGCAAGAGGCTGCCGAATGGTTTGTCCTGCTGCGTTCGGGCGATGCGAGTGAAGCGGATCGCCAGCAATGGCGACTCTGGCTGGAACAAGATGCTGCACATCAACGCGCCTGGGGCTATGTCGAAACTATTAGCCGCCGCTTTGAACCGGTGCAATCCGACAACCGAAAAGAAGCGGCCGTCGCCGCCTTCCACCATGCACGCAGCAAGCTGGTCAAACGGCGCCAGATCCTCAACGGCATCGCGCTGCTGGCTGGTGGCGGCATGCTGGGCTGGCTGGCCAGCCGCCATGAACTGATGCCGGATGCAGTGCTGGTCTGGAATGCAGACTATCGGAGCGCCACCGGTGAAGTACGCGAAGTCGCGATGAGCGACGGTACGCGCATCTGGCTCAATACCGCCACTGCCTTCAATGCGGACTACCAGGCATCCTTGCGCCGCGTGCATTTGCTGGGTGGCGAGATACTGATACAAACCGCTGCCGATAGCAGCCGCCCCTTCGTCGTCGATAGCAAAGAAGGACGCATGCGTGCACTGGGCACGCGCTTCACGGTCCGGCAGGAAGAGCAACTCACCCATCTGACTGTGTTTGAAGGTGCGGTCGAAGTCAGTCCTGCCGCCAGTGGCAGCACCAGCATCGTTACAGCAGGTCAGCAAGTCACATTCAGCAAAACCTCGATCTCGGAAACGACACCCGCCGCAGCCGCACGCGAGGCATGGATCAAGCACATCCTGCTGGCCGAAGACATGTCCTTGCGCGATCTGGTGAGTGAATTGAATCGCTACCACCACGGCTATCTGCATGTCGCACCGGAAATCGCCGAGCTGCGTGTACTCGGTGGCTACCCGCTGGACAATCGCGACAAAGTCTTAAGCATGCTGGAGGAGGTGCTGCCTATCCGCATCAAACGCACCATGCCGTGGTGGATCACCATCGAGGCGAAGAAAGTCGCTGGCTAGTCGGGTCGCAAAGCACGCTGCTCATCAAATCGGAGCCGCAGAATCCCGCCCTTACAAAAATAAATCTCTCTTTTTGAAAAAATTGGTTCCGGGTTTAGACGCCTCATTCGGTACACAAGATGAAGAACTCATTTTGTCATTCCACTTACCGAAGAAAGTTACGCCGATGCAATCCCGTCTATCCCGTCGCGACTCTGTCGAAACTGCAACTCTCCCTGGCTATCGTCCGCTGATGCTGGCGATCCACCTCGCTTGCGCCAGCCTCGCGCTGTCCACTGCTTTTTCGGTAGCCCATGCGCAGCAGGCGGCATCTGCCAGCAAGAGCTACAACATTCCGGCTGGCCCTTTATCCAGCGTGCTGAGCCGCTTCATCGGTGAATCGGGTATTTACCTGTCCGGCACCAGCGAATTGGCACAAGGGAAAAGCAGCCCGGGATTGCAAGGCAATTTCAGTGCGCCAGCCGGACTGGCGGCCTTGTTGGCGGGTACCGGTCTGGAAGGTGTGAATACTAACAACAACGAATATATCCTGCGTAAAGCAACGAACGCCAATTCGGAGTCGGTGTTGCCGGCTGTCACAGTAAAGTCTGCTTACGACGAAACAGCAAGCGGACCAGTCAAAGGTTATGTCGCCAAGCGCAGTGCCACAGGCAGCAAAACAGATACGCTCCTGATCGAGATTCCGCAGTCGATCTCCATCATCACGGCGGATGAAATTGGTGATCGAAAAGCAGAATCGCTAGACGAAGCCTTGCGTTACACCGCTGGCGTTACACCAAATCTAAAACCATGGGCAGTTGACGAGTTTTCAAAGCTACGCGGTTTTCCGCTCGGCACAGCGGGTATTTTCCTTGACGGTTTATTGACGTCGGGACGTGCTTACGCTGCGCCTATCGAACCTTATGGCCTTGAGCGCCTTGAGGTATTGCGCGGCCCTGCCTCTGTTCTGTATGGTCAAACACCGCCAGGCGGGATGGTGAACGCAGTCAGTAAAAGACCGACCGCTGAAGCGATACGCGAGATTGGAGTTGAGTACGGCACCTACGATCGCAAGCAAATCAAAGGTGATATCGGCGGCACGTTTAATGGCAATCCAGAGTGGACCTACCGCGTTACCATGCTAGCGCGTGAATCAGCAACACGCCTGGCTTTCGATAAAGACAACCGCTTCTTTATCGCACCAGCAGTAACATGGAAACCGAATGCGGCAACCAAGCTGACCTTGATGGGAACCTATCAAAAGGATGATCAGGCTTACTCCTGGCCAAATCAGCTACAGAATCCTGGTGCGCTCGGTCAGGTCAACCCAAAAGTGAACATCGGTGGTTTGGATAATCGCTGGAAGCGCGACAACATGATGGTGGGCTATGAATTCGAACACCGTTTTAATGACACATGGTCGGTTCAGCAAAATTTCCGATACAGCGAATTTGATCGTGACGAAACCAATGTCTTCCCGATGGTATTACAGGCAGATGGTCGAACCTTGACACGTCGATTTTCGCCGCGTGAATCGCATTGGAAAGGCCTCTTGATTGATACTCGCGTGCAGGGACGTCTCAAGAGTGGTGCTATAGAGCATAACGTCTTAGTGGGTGTTGATTACGCCAAATCGCGCACCACCAATGAATACATCTATGACACGCCCAACATTCAGTCGCTTGATCTATTCAATCCTGTTTACACGGGACAACAAACCGTCACACGTGCAAGCAACCCAGAGGTTCAACGTATTCCTTCGACCCAAACCGGCTTATATATTCAAGATCAGATGAAATTTGATCGATGGGTTGTCACCGGAGGATTACGGCACGATAAAGCAGAAACGACTGGCAACCGGATTTTCCCGGCTTCGGGTACAAGCGTGATCGCTTATGACCAGTCTGCCAGCGCTACAACCGGCCGCCTCGGCGCAGTTTACTTATTCGACTCTGGTTGGGCACCTTACATTAGCTACGCCAGCTCATTTTCGCCCGAGATCGGTAACGATGTGTACGGCAATGTATTGAAACCTTCTACCGGCAAGCAATTTGAGGCTGGCGTAAGGTATCAGCCGGTCGGACAACGTGTTAGTTACACCGCGTCGGTGTTCAATTTGGTAAGGCAGAATGTAACAACACCTGCGCCGCAAAATCGCAGGGAAAGTGTGCAGACTGGTGAAGTGACTTCACGCGGCCTCGAATTGGAAACACGCGCCGAGCTGAACCGCAATATTAGTTTGATTGCGCAATATACTTACCTCGACACAGAAGTCACCAAAAGCAATGACAAAGATCTTGGTCTGCGCCAACAAGGTGCGCCCAAGCATAGCGCGTCGATCTGGGGGAAATACAACTTCAATCTCGGCAGTTCGGTCAAAGCATACTCTGCCCTCGGCGTACGTTACTTGGGAAAAGCACGCTCTGATGCAGACGATAACAACCTCAACATCAGCAACCAGAGCTTTGCGTTGATGGACGCGGCTCTCGGTTTTGAACAAGGACCATGGCGCTTCTCCATTAATGTGAATAATTTGCTGGACAAGCAATTCCTGACTGATTGCAATGGCACCTTCTGCTATCGCAACGCCGAGCGGACTATCAACGTCAGTTCCATCTATCGCTTCTGATGCAGCAGGCGCAATCCGCGCCGTTGTGCAATAACCGTGGTCGCGCAAGCATCACGGTTATTGCATTGTTAGCGACGCATACAGATAAAGACTTGCCGCACCTCGCATGCCTGTACTCCTTGAGTTCTTTTGCATGATGCGCAAGCATACGAATACTCCCCTGCAATCATCAGGCTTGCGGCCAAGCATGGCCTGGCTACATACCTGGGTCGGCTTGCTGGCGGGCTGGATACTGTATGCGATGTTTTTGACGGGCAGCATCAGTTACTTCCGCGAAGAATTAACACAATGGATGCAGCCCGAAATTCCCGCGCTGGCGGCTACTCACGATGCGCTAAGCACCACTCAGCATGGCATGCAAATACTGCAGGCAATCGCACCTGACAATGCGCAGTGGACGATAGAACTCCCGGGTGCACGCGGCAATACCGCCTATGCAATGTGGCTGGACGGAGATGGCTTTGAACGCATCGCCTACGACCCGCTGAGCGGCAAACGATACACACCGCGCGCTACCGCGGGTGGTGAATTTTTTTACTACTTCCACTTCAGCCTGCACTACTTCCCGCGCACACTCGGGCGCTGGATCACCGGTTTTTGCGCGATGCTGATGCTGATCGCCATCGTGAGTGGGATCATCATCCATAAAAAAATATTCACCGATTTCTTTACCTTCCGCTGGGGCAAAGGGCAACGCTCATGGCTGGATGCACACAATGCGTTTTCCGTGCTCGGCCTTCCCTTCCATCTGATGATCAGCTACACCGGTCTGATCATGCTGATGTTTATGTATATGCCGTGGGGACGTGATGTCGCATTGACGACAAACACAGAGCGCGCTGCGCTGACAGCTGAAATGCGCGCCTTCCTGACCCCGGCTCCGCGCTCAGGCAATGCCATGCCACTCGCGCCTTTGGATCAAATGTTTGCCGCAGCCGATCAGCGCTGGGGCGCGGCCAATGTAGAACGCGTCATCATCGCCAACCCCGGTGGTGCCAGCGCGCGCATCATGCTGGTGCGTGGCAATGCGAAGCGCGTCTCCGTCACTCCGCAATACCTGCTATTTGAAGCAAGCAAGGGCAAACTGTTAGAAGCCAAGGATCAGGCCAGTGCGGCCGCCGAAAGCTGGGGCCTCATGTATGGCCTGCATATGGGGCGCTTTGCCGACACGGTGACGCGCTGGCTCTATTTCATCATCAGTCTGGCCGGGACTGCGATGGTCGCGACCGGACTCGTACTATGGACCGTCAAGCGCAGGCAAAAACTACGGACGGCGACGATGAGCCCGTTCGGCTTGAAGCTGGTTGAGCGTCTGAATCTTGCCTGCATAGCCGGACTCTCGATCGCGATGAGCAGCTATCTGTGGGGCAATCGCCTGCTACCGGTTGACATGCTGCAGCGTGCGGCATGGGAAATTCATGTGTTCTTTATCGTCTGGGGCCTCGCCCTGCTGCATGCCTGTGTGCGACCGCTACAGCGCGCATGGTCGGAGCAATTGTGGCTGGCGACCGCCTTGCTTGCCTTGCTGCCTGTGCTAGCGGCCGTCACCAGCCCGCAGGCAAGCTTCTCCGCTATCGATAACGGTGCGCTCGGCCTGGCCTTGCTACATGGCGTACTGGCATACCGAGTCAAGCCAGCTGGCATCACCAGCAAACAGGTATAGCGCGCATGTTCCATGTCTTTTTACTCGTCTTGCTAATGATGGCATTTGCCTTGCTGGCATTTAGCTCGGAGCGACATCGTCCAACCATCTTGCGCAAAAATCATAGAGGTATGGTGCTGCCGCTACGCAGTTGCGGCTGGCTCGTGCTCAGTTCGTCGCTCGCCTATGCAGTCGGTACGGCGGGATGGGCCTTGGGTCTGGTCGCATATCTAGGTCATGCCAGCCTCGCGGCCGGCCTGGTCTACTGTGGGCTGCTGATCTGGGAGCGTTATACCTGTACCAGCTTCTCGATCAGAAAATCAACAAAGGCCCGTACCCGCGAAGACAAATGACGTGCGTGCGGATAGAGCAAGATGAAGGGGCGCGAGCTTGCGCCAAACTGCGGCAGCAACTCTACCAGGCTGCCATCCTGCAAGTCTTTCTCCACGATGAAGCGGTAAGTCTGTACCAGCCCGGCACCGCTGCGCGCCAGCGTCACTATGCCCAGTACATCTTCTGAACAAGAGTAGCCGCCATCGGTCATCAGCTCCACCATCTTGCCCTTGGTATTCTTATCTGCCTCCGGATGGAACAGCCATGGAATACGGCGACCGGTACTCGGCAGTTCGAATTGTATGCACTCGTGTTTTTGCAAATCATCCAGCGACTTCGGTTTGCCCGCGCGCTTCAGATAAGACGGCGCAGCCACCAGTACCAATTCCGCATCTTCCAGTTTGCGCGCAATTAAATTCGAATCCGTCGGCGCCCGCCCGCGTATCGCGAGGTCGTAACCTTCATCGGCAAAATCAATGTTGCGGTTACTGATATGGACTTCAACCTGCACCTCCGGATAGCGCTGGCGGAATTCCGGCAGCAGAGGCAACACACGGTAGTGCCCATATGGCGTCGGCATACTGATACGTAGCAAACCGGCAGGCTTCAATTGCCCTCCGGTGACCTGACGTTCCGCATCCACCAGTTGTGCCAGCGCCTCGCGGCACTGCTCAAAATAGATACGACCGCCATCAGTCAGTCTGATCTGCCTGGTAGTACGGACGAACAAGCGCACCCCTAGGCGTACTTCTAGCCGCGAGATCGAGCGACTGACCGCCGCCGGCGTGACCCCAGCGGTATTGGCCGCGAGTGTGAAGCTGCCCAGCTCTGCCGCCAGACAAAACAACTCAATACTGCCGAGTAAAACATCGTCGAAATTGCGTTTCATACGCGCCTTAATTGATTACATTATGTATCAGCTAAATTGCCGAATACAGTATTTATCTACTTATTCTGCATAAGTATAGTTCACTACATCGGAAGCGTACAGCAAGGCCTTCCGGCTCCGGGCAGCTCACTCAGTAGTAGCGGTCTGCTCATAAACCGTAATTAAAGCGCTAGTTAAGCGCGAATTAATCGCACATTACAGAAGAGGTTTCCAAATGAACGCAACGAACAAAACAGTCATCATTACCGGCGCATCCAGTGGCATAGGCTTTGCTCTCGCCGAAGCTTATTTGAAACGTGGTTATAACGTGGTCGGCAACGCCCGCACCGCAGAACGTCTGCAAGCGGCAGCCGCCAAACTCGGCCATCCGCAAAACTTCCTGCCAGTCGCTGGCGATATCTCGCTGCCGGCAACGGCGAAGGAATTGTTCAGCAAGGCGATTGCTGCTTACGGCAAAGTCGACATCCTGATCAATAACGCCGGTATCTTTATCGCCAAGGCCATCGGCGATTACACCGAGCAAGATCTGGATGCATTGGTCAGCACCAATCTCAAAGGCTTCTTCTACCCATCACAGGAAGCAGCCGCCCACATGAGCGCCAACAAGGACGGCCATATCGTGAACATCACCGCCAGCATCGCGATGCATCCAAATGCCAAACTGCCAGCGTTGATCCCTATCCTGATCAAGGGTGGCCTGAACCACGCGACACGCGGTCTGGCATTGGAACTGGCGCAATCCAATGTGCGCGTCAATGCGGTGGCTCCAGGCAGCATCGACACCCCGCTGCATAGCTCCGATGAAGGTACCACTAACTTCCGTAAAGCATTGGCACCTAGCGGTCAGACCGGCAGCTCGGAAGACATCGTCGATGCCGTGCTGTACATCACCGACTCAAAATTCACCAGCGGCACAATTTTGAACGTTGATGGTGGCGCCACTACCGGCACCTGGTAAGAGACGTTTTTCAGAAGGCAGAGGTATCCGCCGCGGATATCTCTGCGCGACTAGCGCTACACTAACTGCGGCAGTGCACACCCTTTAGCGGGTATCAGCGCTGACGCATCTGCAATGTAAGTGGAAGTTGGTCGGCTACACATTTTATTCATTTGATTACTGCTACCTGGAGTATTAACCATGCCTTACGTCAATATCCGCGTCACCCGCGAAGGTGTTACCGCTGAACAAAAACTGCAATTGATCGAAGGCGCGACCGATTTACTGAGCCGCGTACTGAACAAAAATCCAGCCACGACCTTTGTCATCATCGATGAAGTCGAGACCGATAACTGGGGCGTGGCACGTGAAAACGTGACGACACTGCGCAAGCGTGAAGCCGAGCAGAAGGCTAAGGGCTAGACCTTAAGCCTTGTGTGCAATGCGCCTGTATCAAGCAACACGGCTGGTGTCACTCGCAGAGCGACACCAGCCGTGTTTTATTCATCGCATCTATGTCAGTGCTTTAAGGCATCCGGCACTTTGCCACCGTTTTCTGCCAGCTTGATCATGACTTGCTTGTGCAGCCAGATATTCATGGTGGCCGAATCATTGGTGTCACCGGAATAATGCAACTCTTGCGCCAGCGTTTTACGCGCAGTCAGGCTGCTGTCCAGATCGAGCAACTTCATCAAATCCACGATGGAAGTGCTCCAGTTCAGTTTTTGCGAATTCTTTTGCGCCATGCCATTCAGGATGGCTTCCACATCCACTTGCGGTAGCGCTGCAGCCGGAGTGTTTGCAGGCGTTGCGGCGGGCGCAGCACCGGCAGTTGCAGTAGGTGCCGGAGCGGCATGTGAGGATGGAAAAATTTTGCTGAAGATCGTGCTAAGAATACCCATGATGTACCTCCGAAAAAGGGAAAGGAAAGTCGATGGAATCTATACTGCCGAATCTATATTGCTGAATCTATGCTTCTGAATCTATGTTTCTATAACAGCCTTGCGGGGAAATTCCTGACAGGCAAGGACAGCGGTCCTCGCCATGCGCAGTCATTCAATTGAAGATCAAACCGTTGAAGGTCCAGTAGCCCAACAGAAAAAGCGTCAGTGCAATTACAAATTGCTTCAGGAATTGTTTATTCATATCGTCCTCTGTTCGCGGCGTTTTTTACACTACGCCGTCGCGTCTCAATTCTGCAATACCCGCCTCATCATAACCCAGTGTTCTCAATACATCATCTGTATGTTCACCCAGTGCCGGGCCCAGCCATTTAGTCTGTCCTGGCGTTTCTGACAGCTTGGGTGTAATGGCTGGCAATTTGACAGGTGTTCCATCTGCAAACGCATGTTGTTCAAACATTTTGCGGGCGAGGAATTGCGGATCGCTCATCATGTCGCGTATCGAATAGATCTTGCCGACCGGCACATCCGCGTCCTGCAATATCTGCAAGGCGCTGGCGATGGTTTGCGTGCTGCACCATTGCTGAATGGCGGTATCGATTTCTGCAGTGCGTGGCACGCGGCCATCATTGCGTGCCAGTTGCGCATCGTTCGCCAGATCATCGCGCCCCATCGCCAGCATCAGACGCTTGAAGATGGCGTCGCCATTGCCAGCGATGACGATGTTTTCGCCGTCGCCGGTGGTGTAAGTGTTCGACGGCACGATGCCGGGCAAGGCACCACCGGTACGTTCACGCACGACACCGGCATAGTCATACTCCGGCACCAGCGATTCCATCATATTGAAGACCGCTTCATACAACGCCACATCGATCATCTGCCCCTGCCCGGCCTGCAAGGCCTCACCAGACTTGCCATTCCAGCGACCACCGGTGGTATCGCGGTGGCGCAAGGCCATCATCGCACCGATCACGCCGTGCAGCGCAGCGACCGAATCACCGATCGAGATACCAACCCGCAATGGCGGCCGATCCGGAAAACCGGACACATAACGCAAGCCGCCCATCGATTCGCCGATGGCACCGAAACCAGGTTGATCCTTCAAGGGGCCGGTCTGGCCAAAGCCGGACAAGCGCACCATGATGGTGGCCGGGTTCTCCGCCTTCAATTGCTCGTAACCGAGCGACCATTTTTCCAATACACCGGGGCGGTAATTTTCAATAATGATGTCGGCTTCCAACGCCAGCTGTCGTGCAATCTTTTGACCGCGTGCATCCTTCAGATTCAGCGTCAGGCTCTTCTTGTTCCGCGCCTGTACCGACCACCACAGCGAGGTGCCATCCTTCAGCACGCGCCACTGCCGTATCGGATCGCCACCGTCCGGCGACTCTATCTTGATGACGTCAGCACCGAATTCGGCCAGCATGCGTGAACAAAACGGACCGGCAATCAGGGTGCCGAGTTCGAGGACTTTGATGCCGGCCAGAGGGCCGGATGCAGCAGTTTTTTCCATATCTTGTTTTAAGTGTTCTTGTTTGTTGAGAGGATGCGCCCTGGGCGCTGAGCTGATGTCAGACGTCTTCCAGCGCGCGTAACTCAGCGCTGAGATTTTGCCGGGCACGTGCTTCGTATGTGTCCACCATCGATGGTGTAAAGAAGAGTGAGGGCCGTTGCAGAAAGTCCTCTATCACCCGGCCGCGCCCGTGTCGGTAGTCATCCGTGGCGACCCATGCATACTCAGCGCGTATGGCCTGACTGTAGGCCAGATAGACCGCCTCATCGGCACCAAGGATGGCGAGATCCATATCGAGGAATAAGGGCAAGTCCGTCAGCTCCGGCGCCGTCACCGTATGCATCGCGGTCGCCGCGATGAATTCCATCACTGGCGGGATGAGGTACTCATCCACTTGCAGCGCGCTCATCGCACAACGTGCCCACTCTGCACTGCGCCGTTCATTGTCTTTCAGATGGGTGTCGTAGATCACGTCATGGAACCAGATCGCAAATTCGACGGTTGCCATCTGCTGTATGTGTGCACGCTGCTGTTCAGCGCGGCGCAGCAGGGCTTCGACATGCGATAGATTGTGATAGCTGCGCTGCGGCTCCGAATAATGCCTGAGCAATTCAGCCCACACCGCATCTGCAGCAGCAGGGTCGGCCAGGACGGAAGCCGTCAATGCCCGCCACTTTTGCTGCAACCATTCCTGAGTATTCGGATTAGCTGTCAACATCTCGGATCACCTTGCAGAAAGATGAAACATCAGCGCCGGGCAGCATGCACCGACGCCATTATTTAAGTCGTGCGACGGTCCAGCATTGCACGTGCAATCGTGCCGGCATCGACGTATTCCAGTTCGCCACCGACCGGCACACCACGCGCCAGACGGCTGACTTTGAGTCCGCGCGCCTTCAAGGTTTCGCTAATGTAATGCGCAGTCGCTTCGCCTTCGTTTGTAAAATTGGTCGCCAGCACCACTTCCTGCACGATGCCATCCGTCGCACGGCTGATCAATTTTTCCAGATGTATGTCTTTGGGACCGATGCCATCCAGTGGTGACAGACGGCCCATCAATACAAAGTACAAACCCTTGAAGGTCAGCGTCTGCTCGATCATCAACTGATCGACCGGTGTTTCGACCACGCACAGCAAAGCCGGATTGCGTTCTGCATCGAGGCAGGTTTCACATACCGCATGCTCGGTGAAGGTATTGCACATGGCACAGTGCTGCACCTTTTCCACCGCTTGCGACAAGGCACGTCCCAGCATCGCGGCACCGTCCCTGTCATGCTGCATCAGGTGATACGCCATGCGTTGTGCCGATTTCGGGCCTACGCCCGGCAGGCGGCGCAATGCTTCAGTCAGAAAGTCGAGGCTGGACGGTGTTTTCAATGGTTGTACTTAAGGCTGAGTCGCGAAATCAGAACGGCATTTTGAAGCCGGGTGGCAATGGCATGCCAGCGGTAACGCCCGACATTTTTTCTTGCGAAGTGGCTTCTGCCTTGCGCACTGCATCGTTGAAAGCAGCAGCAACCAGATCTTCCAGCATGTCTTTGTCGTCAGCCAGCAGCGACGGATCGATGGAAACGCGTTTCACATCGTTCTTGCACGACATCACGACCTTGACCAGACCAGCACCGGACTGACCTTCAACTTCGATCGAAGCCAGTTGGTCCTGCATCTTTTTCATATTGTCTTGCATTGCTTGCGCCTGCTTCATCAGACCAGCCAATTGGTTTTTCATCATGATCTTGCTCCTTTAAATAATTCGGATTGATGTATAGTTTTCCGTCTGCGCGCGGTCCGCGCTTAAATCGGCCTGACCGATCCCGGCACGATGGTGGCGCCGAATTCACGCATCAGTTTTTGTACAAAAGGGTCTTCCTGCATCGACTGCTCGGCTTCGCGCTGACGCTCGGCACGATCAGCAATCGCGGCGGCGCTGGCCGTATGTTCAACCGCACCTATGGTGGTTTGCAAACGTACCGGCTGGCCGAAATGTTCGGACAGGACAGCTGTCAACTTTTCCGCACTGCCATTGGCCAGCAAAACATCCACTGCAACCAGCAAGTCGAAGGTAATCTGCGCGCTTTCCGGCGTTGGCCCGCATTTGAGCAATTCGCTCTGCAGCGCCAATTGCTGTGCCACACCACGCACCGGCAGGATGGCGGCCAGGGCCGGCCAGTTGCCGTCCCAGTTCAGGCTTGCTACCGGATGCAATTGGAAAGGACGTGCCACGCGCGGCGCGGCCGGTACCGGCGCCGGTGCGGTGGCGGGTGCAACTGCGGTTTCTGCTACTGCAGCAGATTCCTGTTCAGTTTTTTTTTGAGCCACAGGGCTGGAAAACTCTTCAACCCCATTGCTGCCGGCAAACGGCGGCTCATCATCCCACGGCGGCGCCGGTGCCATATCGATGGCAGGCGAACGATCCACCACCGCTGCGACCGCGACAGATGCAGCAGGTGCCGGCATCGCTACCGGAGCGACAGCAGCAGGCGCTGCTGGTCGTGCTGCCGGTGCAGGAGCGCCTTTGACGCCGGCACGCGCTGCTTCGAGTGCGGCACGGGCCGGGCTCATGGCGCCGGTCGGACGTGCGACCGGGGCGCTGGTACTGGCTGCTTGTGGTGCGGCACTCAGGCGTGCGGCCGGTGCTGCTGCTGCGCTGGCCGTAGGTGCAGCGGCCGGACGTGCCGCCGGGGCAGGCGCTGCGACCGGCCTGGCTTCAGCCGGACCGAAGCCGGGACGGAAGGCCAGCATGCGTAATAGCGTCATCGAGAAACCGGCGTACTCATCCGGTGCCAGGCCCAATTCATTGCGGCCATGTACGGCAATTTGGTAAAACAGTTGTATCTCTTCCGCATCGAACAAGCCGGCCAGGCGGATCACATCGGCGTATTCCGGCAAGTCTTCCGGTACTGCGGCCGGCACGGTCTGCGCCAGTGCCACGCGATGCAATAAGGTGCCGAGGTCTTGCAAGGCAGCGTTGTATGACAGGCTGCGCGTCGCCATTTCATCGGCGACTGCCAGCAAGCCGGTACCATCTTTTTCCGCCAGCGCATCCAGCAAACGGATCAGGAAGCTTTGATCGAGCGCACCCAGCATGCCCTGCACTGCATCCAGCGTGACCTTGCCGGCGGCATAGGCAATCGCCTGGTCAGTCAGCGACAAGGCATCGCGCATCGAACCGTGCGCACCTTGTGCCAGCAGGCGCAAGGCCGGCGTTTCGAATTCGATATTTTCCTGGCCGAGGATATTGTCCAGATGCGAGACGATATGGCCGGGCGGCATTTGCTTCAGGTTGAATTGCAGGCAGCGCGACAGCACAGTGACTGGGATTTTTTGCGGGTCGGTGGTCGCAAGGATGAATTTAACGTGTTCCGGCGGTTCTTCCAGCGTCTTCAGCATCGAGTTGAAGGCGTGGTTGGTGAGCATGTGCACCTCGTCAATCATATAGACCTTGAAGCGCGCATTCGACGGTGCGTACACCGCCTGCTCCAGCAACTGCGCCATTTCATCGACGCCGCGATTGGACGCGGCATCCATCTCTATATAGTCAACGAAACGACCGGCATCAATCGCCACGCAGGCTTCACACACACCGCAAGGTGTCGACGTGATGCCGCCATTGCCGTCGGGACCGACGCAATTGAAGGATTTGGCTAGGATACGCGAGAGCGTGGTTTTGCCGACGCCGCGGGTACCGGTGAACAAATACGCGTGGTGCAGGCGTTGGTTATCCAGTGCATGCGTCAAGGCTCGCACGACGTGCTCCTGCCCGACCAGAGTGTCGAAGCTTTTCGGACGATATTTACGGGCGAGAACTTGATAAGACATAGGGCCGTTCGTGGATAAGGGCAAACCGCATTTTACCTGACACCGGTGCCGGATTTACAGTGTTCCGTCTTTCTCTGCTCAGAGCGGCCTATCCTATTGATAAATCACACTTTTTAGCAGACAAAAAAACGGCTTGAACGACGGAAACTGAAAATTGGCAGAGCCTGCCGTCTGGTTATAGACTGCGACTAGCATCCCCTGCTTTTCATCCCGCGCCTAGCGGCAAGGAGGCCATCATGCAATGGACTACCCATGAAGTCAGCAATCAGGTTCCCGAGCTGCACGACTACAACCTGTTCAGCAGCGATTGCGTGCTGGTCTCTGCGGTCCGCGAAAGCGCCGCTGGCTGGTACTTGCCGGAACTGGCACGCCTAGGGGCAGAACTGGGTCGAGCGGAAATATTGCAGCTGGCGCAACTTGCCGACCAGCATCCTCCGGAACTGCAAACCCATGATCGTTTTGGCAATCGCATAGACCGCGTCGACTTCCATGCCAGCTGGCATCACTTGCTGCGCCTGCAAAGAGGCGCAAACCTGCATGCCCTGCCGTGGTCGCAGCCACGCCCCGGTGCCCACATCGCCCGTACTGCCGCCTATTATTTACAGGCGCAAATCGAATCGGGTTCGCTGTGCCCGGTGACCATGACCTTTGCCGCGATTCCCTTGCTGCAACAAGAACCGGCCCTCTTCGCCACACTCAGAGAGCAATTATTTTCACTGCAACACGATGAACGCGACCTGCCCTGGCCCGACAAAACTTCGATGCTAATCGGTATGGGCATGACCGAGAAGCAAGGCGGTTCCGATGTACGCAGCAATACCACGGTGGCCCGGCCGCTGGCGGCGCCCGGGCGTGGTCAGCCGTATGCACTGACTGGTCATAAATGGTTTTTCTCAGCGCCGATGTGCGATGCCCATCTGGTACTGGCGCGTACCGAAGCCGGGCCCGCCTGTTTCTTTGTCCCGCGCTGGCGGCCGGATGGCAGCAAGAATGCGATCCTGATCCAGCGCCTGAAAGATAAATTGGGCAATCGCTCCAACGCCAGCAGCGAAGTCGAATTCCAGGATGCCTATGGTGTGATGGTCGGGGAAGACGGGCGCGGCATTCCCACCATTATAGAAATGGCCAACCACACCCGGCTCGACTGCGTGATAGGTAGCGCCGGACTGATGCGCAGCGCATTGGTGCAAGCACTACACCACGCCCGGCATCGCCAGGCATTCGGCTTGCCACTGGCCGAGCAGCCTCTGATGCAAAACGTGCTGGCCGATCTGGCACTGGAAAGCGAAGCCGCCACCCGTTTGATGCTGCGTCTGGCGCAAGCCGCCGAGCCAGGGTCGGATCCGCTGGAGCGCGCCTGGCGTCGCATCGTCACGCCCGCTGCCAAGTTCTGGATTTGCAAACGCGCGCTGGAATTTACCGGCGAATGCATGGAAGTCTGGGGCGGCAATGGCTATGTGGAAAATGCACCGATGGCACGCATGTACCGCGAAGCACCGGTCAATTCGATCTGGGAAGGTTCGGGCAATGTGATGTGTCTGGACGTCTTGCGCGCAATTGCCAAGGAAGGCGAAGCCTATAAATTGCTGCTCGATACCTTGCTGGATATCGCGCAAGCACACCATGGCTTGCGCGAACTGATCGCCGAATTGCGCACTGACCTGGCCTTACCGGCAGCCCAGCAGGAAATGCAGGCACGCCGCTTTACCCAGCGACTGGTACTGGTGGCACAAGCTTGCCTGATCTTGCAAGGCGCACCGGCCACTATCGCCGAAGCATTTATTAACAGCCGACTCGATGCAGAAAGCGGTCGCGTCTTTGGCACATTAGCGACGCCGTTGGTGGCGCAGGAAATCATTGCCCGCGCCTGGCCAAGGTAGGCGCAACGCGGACATCAAGGCAGAACGATCAGCGTGCCGCCAGCTCTTGCTCCGGCGTAATCTGCAAAGGACCGTCGCCGCTGAAGCGGTCAAAGAAGAGATAAATCACTGGCGTGATAAACAGCGTGATCACTTGTGACACCACCAGACCGCCGACCACCGCCAAACCCAGCGGTTGCCGCAATTCGGCACCAGCCCCCAGCCCCAAAGCAATCGGCAAGGCACCGACTGCCGCCGCCATCGTCGTCATCATGATGGGACGGAAGCGCAGAATACAGGCCGAGCGTATCGCCTCTGCAGGCGTCATGCCCTGATTGCGTTGTGCCTCCAACGCGAAGTCAATCATCATGATCGCGTTCTTTTTCACCAGCCCGACCAGCAGCAAGATACCAATGGTCGCAATCATCGTCAGTTCAAAACCGAAGATGCGCAGCGTCAGCAAAGCACCCACCGCCGCTGACGGCAGGCCGGCCAGAATCGTAATCGGATGGATATAACTTTCATACAGCACGCCGAGCAAGATATAAATCACGACAATCGCCAGCAATAGCAAAGCAACCTGACTGCCCTGCGACGACTGGAACACCGCGGCATCACCGGCATACGAGGTAATCACGCTGTTAGGCATGTCTATCTGGGTCTTGATCTGATCTATCTTTTTGGTGGCGTCACCGAGCGGCACCCCGGGTGCCAGATTGAAAGACACTGTTACCGCTTGCAACTGCCCCTGATGATTGACCGAGATCGGTCCGGCCGTGCGCTCCACCGTCGCCAGACTCAGCAAGGGCACCAGCACGCCGGTCTTGCTACGCAGGTAAATTTTATTCAGATCGGCTTCATCCTGCTGCCCCACGTTCATGTCTTGCATGATCACGAAGTAACTATTGTTGCTGGTGTAAATCGTCGATATCTGACGATCACCATAGGCGCTGTATAAGGCGGTACGTATGTCTTGTATGCTGACCCCGGCTTCATTCGCGCGATCACGATTGATGTTGACCACCGCCTGCAAACCCTTGAGCTGAGAATCGCTGGTCACATCGATGAAAGCACCATCGGCACGCATGCGGGCCTGCAGTTTTTCGGCCCAGTCATTGAGTTCATCCGGCCGCACGCTTTGCATCACGTATTGATACTGACTCTTGCTGCTACGACCGCCGAGACGCAAGTTTTGCACCGGCGTCATATACACCGACAAGCCGGGAATGCCACTCACCTTACGTCGTAAATCGCGCAAGACTTTATCCATGGACTCACGTTCGCCGCGCGGCTTGAGGCCGATAAACATATTGCCGACATTGCTATCGCGCGTACGGGCGGTGGTGGTCGCCACGTTCGGATCGTTTTGTACGATCTCGGCGGCGGCCGAAACCAGCTTCACCATCGTCGGATACGAGGCGTCTTCCGGTCCTTCTATCGTCACGCTGATCTGGCCGATATCTTCAGTCGGGAAGAAGCCCTTTGGTATCGTGATAAAGAGCAGCGCCGTCAACAGGAAAGTACCGACGGCCAGCAGCAAGATGAATTTGCGATGCGCCAGCGACCAGTCGAGGCCATTCGTATAGCCTTGCAGCACACGATTGAAGAGTGATTCGAAGGAGCGGCTGAGCCAGTTTTCCTTTTCATGTTCGTCCGGCGATTCATGCTTGAGGAAGCGGCTGCACAACATCGGCACCAGCGTCAGCGACATCACCGCCGACACCATCACGGCCAGCGATACCACCGCCGCAAATTCGTAGAACAGCAAGCCGATCACGCCCGGCATGAAGAAGATAGGAATGAAGACCGCGACCAGCGAAATCGAAATCGAAATAATCGTGAAGCTCACTTCGCGTGAACCCTTGAGTGCCGCCGCCAGCGGCTCCATGCCGTCTTCGATGTGCCGCACGATGTTTTCCAGCATGACGATGGCATCGTCGACCACCAGCCCGACCGCAATCGTAATGCCGAGCAGCGAAATATTATCCAGGCTGTAGCCAAGCCAATACATCAGCGCGAAACAGCCGATCAATGAAATCGGCAAGGACAGCACCGGAATCACGGTCGCCGACAAGCGCTTGAGGAAGAGGAAGATCACCAGCACCACTAGCGCAATCGTCAGCAGCAAGGTGAGCTTCACATCATGGATAGCTTCGCGGATGGAAACTGAACGATCGTTCAACACCTCAACATTGATCGAGGCTGGCATCTGTGTTTTGAACTGCGGCAAGGTTTGCTTGACCGCATCCACCACCGCCACCGTATTCGCATTCGGCTGACGCTGCACCGCCAGCACGATAGACGGCTCGCCGTTGACCCAGCTGCCGCTCTTGGTCGATTCAACGCTATCCTCCACCAGCGCCACATCTTTCAGACGTGTGGTCTGACCATTGCGACTACTGATGACCAGATTGCTGAACGCTTCGGCATTACGTAACTGCTTATTGGCCTGCAAGGTCAAAGTCTGACGCGAGCCGTCCAGCACACCGACCGGCGAATTGGCATTCGATGCGCGCAGCGACAAGGCGACTTCATCCAGCGTCATATTGCGCGCGGCTAATTCATCCGGTTTGACCTTCACGCGTACCGCAAAGCGGCGCTGACCATAGACCTGCACTTGCGCCACGCCGTTAATGGTCGACAGCGAGGGCGAGATCAGGTTTTCTGCATAGTCATTCAACTCCGACAATGACAAGGAAGGCGATGTCAGCGCCAGCAGCAAGATGGCCGCATCAGCCGGATTGACTTTGCGATAGGCCGGCAAAGCCGTCATTTCGATCGGCAAGCTACGCTGTGCGCGCAACAAGGCGGCCTGGACGTCAACAGCTGCGGCATCAATATCACGGTTCTGGTCGAACTCCAGCGTGATCGAAGTATTCCCCAGCGTGCTGCTGGAGCTGATGGTCGCCAGTCCGGCGATGGTCGAGAATTGTTTTTCCAGCGGTGTGGCGACTGAGGCCGCCATCACTTCCGGGCTGGCCCCGGGCAGTGAACCGGTGACGTTGATGACAGGCGTGTCGTAACTCGGCAGTGCCGCAATCGGCAATTTGAAATAACAGAAGGCACCCAGCACCACAACAGCGATAGACAGCAACACTGTCATGACCGGGCGACGTATACAGAGTTCGGAAATATTCACTATGGTTTTTGCCCAGGCAAGGTATGCGGTCAGACGGGAATCAAATTACAAGCAGATCAGAAACTAGCCGCAACTGCAGGCCAGTCCATCGGATCAGGTCGGCGCGGCCGGGGTCGCGGGTGCTTCTTTCTTGACCTCGCGGATTTTGGTGCCGGGTCGAAGGTTCTTGGTCCCCTCCACCACCACCCGGGCTCCCGCCTGTACGCCCGAGACTGCGGCCTGACCATCTTCTATCGCCAGTACTTCTATCTTTTGTTCCTTGACCGTGTTGTCTGGCTGTACCACGTAGAGCAGTTTATCTACCGGTCCGGTCACAACCGCCTGCGCTGGTACCAATACCGCATCCGGTACTTCGCGTGAGACCAGGCTGACGTTGATATAAGAGCCCGGCCACAGCTTTTGATCAGCATTCGCAAATTCAGCCTTCATCCGTATGGTGCCGCTTTGGGTATCGGCCACGTTATCGATGAAGGTCAGCTTACCGGTCAGGACTTCCTGTCCCGGCAATTGCGCCCGTACCGGCGCATTGCCTTGCGGGTAAGTCGCACGGATATTGCGCAACTCACGTTCAGGCAAAGTAAAACTGATCATGATCGGATCGATCTGCACGATGGTGACCATCACGGTACCCGCCGGTTGCGCCAGACTGCCGGGGTGCACATTGATCACACCGATGCGGCCAGAAATACCAGCCGTGATCTGGTTGTCGCTCAAAGCTACCGCGCTGGACTGGATCGCGGCCTGATTCGCCTTCACCGTATTGCGCAGGGCCTCGACCTTGTTACGTGCGGTATCGACCACTGCCTGCGACACAAAATTCTTGGCCAGCAAATCCTGATTACGCTTCAATACTTGCTCGGCGTCGGCCAGATCGGCCTGCCCCGCTGCCACCTGGGCGGAGGCGCGCGCCACATTCGACTGGTCGCTGCGCTCATCCAGCGTAAACAAGAGCTGCCCGGCTTTGACGAACTGACCTTCTTTAATATGTATGGTGCGGACGATGTTTTGCACCTTGGGGCGCACATCAACGGTGCTGACAGCTGTCACATACCCATTTGCGGTCACGGTGATCGGTATGGTTTTTTGCGTGGCGATCACGGTTTTGACCGCTTGCGTGCCATCGCCACCAGACTTGCGCTGCTCGCCCTGAGCACCCAGCACCAGATAGGCGGCGCCAGCAAGGACTGCCACAGCTGCGCCTATCCACACATATTGTTTACTTACTTGCATAGAGACTGCTTATCCTGAGCTGCCGTTACGGCGAGTTATAAGGTCGTACGAGATTGGTACGGAAAAACTGCATGCGCAAGTTTAACCTTAGCCAGCGTCAATTCGTTAGCCTTCGCTATTAATAGGGCTGCAGCCTGAACTGACGCAAAGATTCGGCATAGCGACAAAAGACGACAAAAATACGTGGTCTTGCTGACTAAGGCAAATGAACAATTGTGGATTAATTATCGCGCGGGCTGGGAAGAGCGCTAGCAAGTGCAGCTGTCGCGAGTGCCGTATCGCAGTGATATGGACAGAATTGCAGTGCCGGGAGGGAGTTACTAACAACGAGCGTTGTTATTTATATAGACAGAAATAAAGAGGCGAGCCTTGTCTACGGCACTTGCAGGAAATGGCTGTGGCTGCTTCGTTCCCGACCTGACCAGGTTGGCCATGCCACAATGCGCAGGGGCCCGCCGACACGAATTTTAACAGCAAAGGCGCGACCTGTCCTCTGAGAATGCATGGATTTATACATTTTCCCGGCGGCACTCAAAGCAATATCAACGCAATATCATCGCAATAAAGCCGGATAAAAAAATGCCTCTATATATAGAGGCATTTTTTCTGTGCACGACAAACGGCTTTTAATCAGATACCCAACTCCTGCCAGATCTGGTCGACACGCTTTTTGACCTCGTCCGTCATCGTGATGGTACGACCCCATTCGCGGTCGGTTTCACCCGGCCATTTATTGGTCGCATCGATACCCATCTTGCTGCCGAGGCCGCTGACCGGCGATGCAAAGTCGAGGTAATCAATAGGCGTGTTATCCACCAACGTCGTATCGCGGGTCGGATCGACGCGGGTCGTGATCGCCCAGATCACTTCTTTCCAGTCGCGAATATTGACGTCTTCATCCACCACCACAATGAACTTGGTATACATAAACTGGCGCAGGAAGCTCCAGACGCCAAACATCACGCGCTTGGCATGCCCCGGGTAAGCCTTCTTCATCTGCACCACCGCCATCCGGTAGCTGCAACCTTCAGGCGGCAGGTAAAAGTCGAGGATTTCGGAGAATTGCTTTTGCAGCAAGGGGATGAAGACTTCATTCAGCGCCACACCCAATACCGCCGGCTCATCCGGCGGTTTGCCGGTATAGGTCGAGTGATAAATAGGATCGCGCCGCATCGTGATGCGGTCTATCGTGAAAACCGGGAAGGAATCCTGCTCATTGTAATAACCGGTATGGTCGCCATACGGACCTTCCAGCGCATGCTCGTAACCGGATGGATGCGATTCGTCCGGGTAGATATGACCTTCCAGCACGATCTCGGCCGAAGCCGGTACGCGCAATTCACTGCCCAGCGCCTTGACCAGCTCAGTGCGGCTGCCGCGCAAGAGGCCGGCGAACTGGTATTCGGACAGGCTGTCCGGTACCGGCGTCACCGCTCCTAATATAGTAGCGGGGTCGGCACCGAGTGCGACCGCGATCGGATACGGCTGGCCGCGGTTAACAATACTGTGCTCGCGGAAGTCGAGCGCGCCGCCGCGTTGCGCGAGCCAGCGCATGATGACCTTGTTGCGGCCTATCACCTGCTGGCGATAAATCCCGAGGTTCTGGCGTTTCTTGTGCGGGCCTTTGGTAATCACCAGGCCCCAGGTAATCAGCGGTGCGATATCGCCCGGCCAGCAATGCTGGATCGGCAGGCGCGCGAGGTCGACATCATTGCCTTCCCACACGATGTCATGGCAAGGGGCGCCGCGCAGTTCTTTCGGCGCCATGTCCCAGATCGATTTCACCAATGAACCGAGACCCATGATGTCCTTGAAACCCTTCGGCGGTTCCGGCTCCTTCAGCATGGCCAGCACGTGGCCAATCTTGCGCAACTCACTCACATCCGTGGCACCCATACCGAGTGCGACGCGATGCGGCGTACCGAAAAGATTGCCGAGTACGGGAATCTTTTGACCGGTCGGTTGCTCGAACAATAGTGCCGGACCTGCAGCCCGCAAAGTGCGGTCGCATATCTCCGTCATCTCTAAATAAGGCGAAACTGGCACGTTTATGCGCTTAAGTTCGCCCATTTGTTGCAACTGAGAAATGAAGTCGCGTAAATCAGAATATTTCATATTTTTTTCGCCGTTTTGTACTTTGGACTTGATTATTCAAATAAAACGCCCAAGTACCTGATTCCTTTGGCTTTTACCGGTTATAGGCTAAAAACGTTAGATTCAAAAGTTATAGAATATTGATTTTATAGTGTTGACTTGATATAAACCGCCTCCTACAATTCGCGCAACTTGAAGAGCAGGCCCCGTATTTGAACACCAAACCGGGCAGAAAAGAAACTCTCTTCATTTCACGGGATCGGGGTCCCACATGACATTTTAGGAGTGTTTTCAAAAGGCAGCTTTGCCTTCTCCCCGAAAAAGTTGTTTGCCAAGGGCACCGCTGCAATGTGCGCGACCCAAAAAGTAATCAACTCCGACGTTTGCAGTACGCCGAGCGGCTGCCAACGATTTCTCTGATTCACGGCATGTGCAGGGTTCTACAGAATAGCTTCTTGTTTTGTGGTGGAGCCTTTTACTTGCCGCGTCAATCCTGGAGTTTTTAATGTTAAATCGAATTACCATGGCGATGCGTAAAGCCGCCAAGCAATCCGCACGACAGGTGATTGCGCATTCGACCACGATGCGCACCACCAATAACAAAGTCGTCGCTACCGCACGTCACGCAGTCATGGCCCTCGGCCTGACCGCTATCGCAACTCTGGCTTTGATGTTCTTCAAGCCGGAAGTCGCAGAAAAAATCCAGGCCATCTCACCGTTCTCGGACGCCGTCGCTGCCACGCCTTCGGATGATGATCTGATGCCGCCTATGGCAAATCTGATGGATGATCCGGCTTCGGCTACGATCGAAGACGCGCCACTGGCCAGCACCAATCCAGCCATGCTGGGCACAGACGTACAACAGCAACGCGTAACGCAATGGATCTCCAAGCGCTACCGCGTGGCCAATGATGCGACCAATATGCTGGTATCGGCCGCTTACCTGACCGCCAAGGAAATCAACCTTGATCCACTGTTGATTCTGGCTGTGATGGCAATTGAATCACGCTTTAACCCGTTTGCCGAAAGCCCGGTAGGCGCACAAGGCCTGATGCAAGTCATGTCGAAAGTACATCACGACAAGTTTGCTGAAATGGGCGGCGCACAAGCAGCGTTGAACCCAGTTGCCAACATCCGTGTCGGCTCGCTGATCCTGAAAGAGTACGTTGCACGCGGCGGCTCGGTAGAAGCAGGTCTGAAACGCTATGTAGGCGCGGCAGCGATGGATAGCGACGCTGGTTACGGTGCCAAGGTATTGGGCGAGTATGACCGCCTGAAAGCAGTTGCTGCCGGTAAGCGTGTCTCGGCCTTTGCCACTATGGCAAGCCGTGCTGCACCAAAAGCGCAGCCAGTACCAAATGTCATCCAGGAAAAATCAGCAGCACTGGAAGGCAAGAACACACAGAATGGCGATAAATTCACTTCGCTGTAAGAGTGAATGCCCAAACAAAAAAGGAGCCTCAGGCTCCTTTTTTTATGTCTGCGCCAATCGCGTGTCACGGAATGCCCGCAGGCGCGCCACTGCCTCCTGCAAATTCTCCATCGAAGTCGCATACGAGACCCGCACATATTGCCTGGCAATAGACGGACCAAAATCCAGCCCGGGCACGATCACCACTCCAGCCTCGTTCAATATATCCACCGTCAGTTGATCCGCATCGTCGGACCAGGCGCTGCAATCGGCATAAACATAGAAAGCACCGTCCGGCATCACCGGCACCTTGAAGCCCAGCTCTTCCAGCGCCGGCACTATATAGTCGCGCCGACGGCGGAACTCGGCCTTGCGCGCCTCATAGATAGCCAGCGCGGCAGGCTCAAAACAAGCCAGCCCGGCATGCTGCGCCAGACTGGAGGCGCAAATGAAGAGGTTTTGCGCCAGCTTCTCGATCGGCTGCACCAGCTCCGGCGGCACCACCAGCCAGCCCAGACGCCAGCCGGTCATATTGAAATACTTGGAAAAACTATTGATGACGATCACATCCGAGCCCAGCGACAAGGCTGAAAACGGTTCAGCGTCGTACCGTAAGCCGTTATAGATCTCATCCACGATAGTGAAACCCTGCTTACCCCTGACCACCTCAACGATCTTGCCTAACTCGGCCGCCTCTATCGAGGTACCGGTCGGATTCGACGGCGAGGCCAGCAGCACGCCACGCGTCTGCTCACACCAATTCTGCTCAACCATCGCCGCGGACAACTGAAAGCGATGCTCGGGGCCGCTGGCGATCATTTTGGCCTGACCATCAAATGCGGCGACAAAGTGGCGATTGCACGGATAAGATGGGTCCGACATTAATACTTGCGCATCTTTTTCCACTAAAGCGGCGCAGGCTAGCAATAAGGCTGCCGAGGCACCCGCCGTCACGATAATGCGCGAAGCGTCGACCTCGATCCCGTACACGGTCTGGTAGTGGGCGGCGATGGCCGCGCGTAATTCGGGCAAACCGGTGGCCGAAGTGTATTGCAGCTTGCCATCTGCCATCGCGCGCGTGGCAGCATCGATCACCGGCTGCGCCGCTGTGAAGTCCGGCTCGCCTATCCCCATATGGATGATGTGGCGCCCTTGCCGCTCCAGCGCGGCCGCCATCTTCGCCAATTCCATGACATGGAAAGGCGCAATGTTCTGCAAACGGGAAGCGAGTTGTGTGAGATGCGTAGACAAACGGAAACCCTCAATAAAAAACGCCACCTGAGTCCACGGGCAAACGGGGATCAGATGGCGATGGATCTTGCAGGCTGTGTATTTAAGTAAGCACTAAGTACAGCAGCAAACTCGCAGTAGCGTGATCAGCCCTTGCGGCCAGCGTTGATTTCGACTTCGCGTGCGCTGATCGCAAATTTGTCCAGCACGCCATTGACGTATTTATGGCCGTCGATGCCGCCGAAGGACTTGGTCAGCTCGACCGCTTCGTTGATGACAACTTTGTACGGAATCTCGATATGGTTCTTCAATTCAAACGCACCGATCAGCAAAGCCGCATGTTCCACTGGTGACAAGGCCGAGATTTCACGATCGATCAGGGGTGCCAGGCCAGCACGCAATTCAACGACTTGTTTGACGGTACCGTAGATCAGCGCGTCAAAATGTTCGGCATCTGCCTTATCGAAGCCGTGCGCCTGGCGGATATGGGTTTCTATCACGCGCACATCTTCATTATTCAACAGCCATTGATACAGGCCTTGCAATGCAAATTCACGGGCGCGGTGGCGCGGCGTGCGGTTTTTGCTCGGATTGGCGTGGTCAGTTTTTTGGGTCATGGCTCACAGCGCCTTCATATATAGAAGGTGCGCATAAAAGGTTAACAATATCTGCGCCGTACATCTGCGGCGCAATTCCAGGGAGGCAGGATTACTGCTGGTCGTCGGCCGCGTCGGCCAGATCTTCCAGTGCAATCGTCAGATTTGCCATTTCAACCGCTACGCGGGCGGCATCAGCGCCTTTTTCTTCCATACGCGCTTCGGCTTGCTCATCGGTATCGGTGGTCAGGACCGCATTTGCGATCGGCAAACCGAAATCGAGGCCAACACGGGTGATGCCGGAGCCGGATTCGTTCGAGACCAGTTCAAAGTGGTAAGTCTCGCCGCGGATCACCGCGCCGATCGCGATCAGCGCATCGAATTGCAGGGTTTCTGCCATTTTGCGCAAAGCCAATGGGATTTCCAGTGCGCCCGGCACCGTGACATGCAAGACATCTTCGTCTTCGACACCCAGGTGTTTCAGCTCGGCCAGGCAAGATGCCAGCAAACCGTGGCAAACATCCTGATTAAAACGTGCTTGCACGATGCCGATGCGCAAACCCTGTCCTGCCAAATTCATCTCGTAGCTGCCTACTGTCATGGTGTTCCCCTTCTTGCGCGTAGCGCGTATTTATTTCACTTTTTCACTGTTGAATTCAGCGAATTCTTCTCTACTTCTTCAAGACTGCCAACTGCAAGCCCTTGAATTAAATGTTTAATTCAAGTAATTTTGAACGAATGCTCAATTATCAGTACGTGCCTGATAACCGGTTACTTCCAGATCAAAACCAGCCATCGACGGCATCTTGCGCTGGTTGGCCAGCAACTTCATCTTGCCGACCGACAGGTCTTTCAGGATTTGTGCGCCGATACCGTAGGTACGCAAATCCATATGCGCAGCACGTTGTTGCGGCCGGCCATCCGGATTGTTCAGCGCCTCAAACTGGGCAAACAATTCATCGGCCGATTCTTCGCAATTGAGCAAGACCATCACACCGCGCTCGGATTGCTTGATCGCAGCCATCGCCGACGCCAGATTCCATGAGTGCGTGGTGGCCTTGGTTTCCAGCCAATCCAGCACGGATACCGGCTGATGTACGCGCACCAATGTTTCTTTATCGGCACTAATGTCACCATGCACCAGCGCCAGATGCGCGCCACCGCTAGGTTTGTCGCGGTAGACGATAGTCTTGAAGCTGCCATAGACCGTTTCCATCACGCGCTCGCCGACGCGGTCGACGATGGTTTCGTGCTGGCTACGGTAGTGAATCAGATCGGCAATCGTACCTATCTTCAAACCATGTTCTTTTGCAAACTCGATCAAATCCGGCAGACGCGCCATGGTGCCGTCGTCTTTCATGATTTCGCAAATCACTGCGGCCGGGGTCAAACCCGCCAGCTCGGCGAAATCGCAACCGGCTTCAGTATGGCCGGCGCGCATCAGGACCCCGCCCTTTTGCGCTTTCAGCGGGAAAATATGGCCGGGCTGCACGATATCGGACGGTTTGGCATTCTTTGCCACCGCCACCTGGATCGTCTTCGCACGGTCAGCGGCCGAAATACCGGTGGTCACGCCTTCCGCCGCTTCGATCGATACAGTGAAATTGGTACCGTAGGAAGTACCGTTGCGCGTCGTCATCATGGTCAGCGCCAGCTGGTCGCAACGCTCTTCGGTCAGCGTCAGGCACACCAGGCCACGACCGAACTTGGCCATGAAATTGATTGCTTCCGGCGTCACGAACTCGGCCGCCAGTACCAGGTCGCCTTCGTTTTCACGGTCTTCTTCATCGACCAGAATCACCATGCGACCGGCACGCAATTCTGCAACGATTTCTTGGGTAGTTGAAATGGACATAGATAATCTCGGAGTAGGCCGCTATTTTAAAGGATTTGCGCCCTTCCAGACCGCCAATTAAGGGATCAATTTGAGGAATCAGGCGAGGAGCAACTTTGCCGGCGCTTATCCGACTAGCCCGCGCCGGGGCGGCCAATGGGCCTGACCATCCCATTCCGCAGGCCAGACGCGCAGATGGGCTAGCCGGACCGACCCGATTCAGGCGACTGAGATTGCTAGCGCGGCGGCCAAAGCCGTAGCCCGGGTCGTTCAATCCAGCGCTTACGGGGGCCGACGGCGACAGCTTGCGCCTAAGGCAAGTCCCGCACGATTTGATAATCCTTATCGCTCACCGGGACAAAGTGGGTCGCACCCAGCTTGCGCATCAGATTTTGATTGGCATTACCACCGCCGTCGAGGAAGACTGCGATGATTTTTTGTTTGATGTCGGCACACAGGCCGCTACGCAAGACAAAAGGATTGCGCGGGATAGGTGCTGAGCGCCACACCGTGCGAAAATCTTCAGGTTTGACGCCTATGCTGGGATTCGGCATGTTCAGATTGGAGCTGGAGATAAACGCAGCATCTATCTTGCCCTGCTTCAGATTGGCCAAGGATTGATCATGCGCGCCGCTATAGACCACCTGCGAAAAATATTTCTCCAGCGGCGTTTTAACCAGACGTGAAAACACATGGCGCGGTATCAATGCGCCCGAGGTGCTGTCCGGATCAACCAGGGCCACCTTCTTGCCACGCAAGGACTCTATGGTCTGGAAGGGACTGGCCTTACGCACGATCAGCACCGAATAATAAAAAGAATCGCTGGCACCGCGCTCGGATGCCTTGCGCGCAACCGTCGCAAAAGCGGTAATGCCGGGATCCTGCTTTTTGGCCGACACATAGGCCGCCGGCCCCAGTCGTGCCAGATCCACCGCACCGGATAACATATCCTCTATCACCGCGCCATACGAAGTCGGCGTCACCACATCCACCGGGATCGCCAGCGCCATTTGCAAATCATTAAACAAGGGCTTGAGATTCGCCAGCTCGGTCTGCAAATCGCTTTGCGGTACCAGTGAAAAATTCAGGCGCGACGGCCGCTCGCATTCAGATGCCGCGACCGAGGTGCTGATCAATACACTCAACAGCGCCAACAGCGGGAACACACGTAAGACGATAGACATGGATGTTCCTCTATGTAGGGGTGAACTTGCCACGGCGTAAAATTTCCACGATCTCGTTTGCAGCAACCGGTCGCTTGAAATAAAAACCCTGCACCTGATCGCAGCCTGCTGTTTTCAGGTGTACCAATTGCTCCTTGCTTTCCACACCCTCGGCGACCACTTGCAAACCGAGGTTATGCGCCAGTGAAATAGTCGACGCGACGATCACTGCATCGCTATTGTCGTTACGGATGTCACGGATAAACGAGCGGTCGATCTTGATCGCATAGATAGGCAATTGCTTGAGATTCTTCAGCCCGGAAAAACCGGTGCCGTAATCGTCGAGTGCAATGCGCAAGCCGTTTTCTCTCAACTGCTCCAGCACCCGATTGGCCGTCTCGAAGTCTTCGATAAAACAACCTTCGGTAATTTCGATTTCCAGCAACTGCGGTGCAATTTCATACTGCGCCAGCTTCTGCATCACCGTGTCGAGCAAGGCGCTGTCTTTCAATTGTTTGGGCGAGACATTGATCGCCACCGGCACCAGCGGCAAACCTGCCGCACGCCATGCCGCTATCTGCTTGCAAGCCGCGTCTATGACCCAGCTGCCGAGTGGCACGATCAAATCGTTTTCTTCTGCCAACGCGATAAAGTCATTCGGGAAAATCAAACCATGATCCGGATGCTGCCAGCGCACCAGCGCTTCCAGTCCGACCAGACCAAACTCCTGCAATTCGACGCGCGGCTGAAAGTGCAGACAAAATTCATCGTCGCGTATCGCACGCCGGAAGCGCGTCAACAATTCAACATCGCGCGCGGACGAAGCATTCAGCGAGCTATCGAAGAAACGATAAGTAGAGGCACCGGCCGCTTTCGCTTTATACATCGCAGCATCGGCGTGGGTCAGCAGGGTTTCGACGTTTTGTCCATCACGCGGATAGAGTGCAATCCCTATGCTCGGACTGATTTCGATATCGTGGCCATCCAGATTCGGGAAAGGTGCACGCACCACCTCCACCAGCTTGGCAGCGATTTTGGCAATATCGTTTTCAGATGTCATCTCGGAAATCAGCATGACAAACTCATCGCCGCCCAGACGTGCCAGCAAATCGTACTCCCGCAATGACTCGCGCAGACGACGTGCCACCCCTTGCAGCAAGAGATCGCCGACCGCATGACCGAGCGTATCGTTAATCAGCTTGAACTTATCCAGATCGAGGAAGAACATGCCGTACAACTTGCGGCTGCGCCGGGCGCGCGCCAGTTCTGCGGCGGCCAGTTCGTAAAACAGCATCCGGTTCGGTATACCGGTCAGATAATCGTGCGACGCCTGTAATAAGGCTCGCCCCTTCTCCTGCTCCAGCTGACCGATCAGGCTGCGTTTCTCTTGCTCGGAAGCGGCCAGCACGTTATACAAGCGACGCTGGCGGTAGGCAATCACCAGCAAACCTATCATCAGCAAGACCACCGCTACCGACACCACACTGGCACGCATCAGGTAATCGCGATGACGGGCCGTCAGACGCGCCATCACATAGCTTTGATCGCGCGTGACAACAGCTGTGAACGGATAATTGGGCAGCATGCGGAACACCGCGATCTCTTCCTCAGTCGCACCGGGGCGGCTGGCTTCAATCACGCCTTCCTCTTCTTGCCCGCCAAGGAAGCTGCCGTAAGCGGAATTGGCGTAATCCACCCCAGCCGCCAGGCCAGCGCCATTCAACTCCGCCAGCTGATAGGCATCGCGGGTCAGGATTTCAATGCGACCACCATCACCGAGATGAATATTTTTATAGAGCCGCAAAAAATAGCCAAGATCAATCACCGCTGCCAAAAAGCCGCGCTGGCCGTCGGCGGTGGCAAACGGCAAGACTACCGGGACGCGCCAGGCCGAGCTATCGGTAATCGACGGACGCCCGACGATGAGTTCGATGTCGTTACCAGGCATTGGTTTTTGCCGTACCTGCTCGACCAGTTGCATCAGCTCGGGTTCCGACTGACGATTGGCGGACGACTGCAGCAGATTGCCGTAGTCATCAAAAATGGCGATGCGCAAATAAGCAGGATCGCCGCTCAGCAAAGGCTTGAGATGAAGTTCAGAGAACTTATCGTCCTCCATCATCGAGCGCCCTATCTTGGCGTAATGGGTGGCGCGTTCCAGCACTTCATTCAGATTGGTGGCGACGATAGAGGCGATGTTTTGGCCATCGGAAATCGAGCCTTCCAATACCAGTTGCTTCTCATGTGCCATGCGCGACAAGGTGCCCCACCAAATGATAGTCAGCATCGCGAATGCCAGCAAAAAGGTGACCGGAACCAGACCTTTTTCGCCGAGGATCAGATTACTGCCATGCTTTTTCAGGGATAAAAGTACGGATTGCAAGGTGGCGTATGGTTGAGGAAATAGCGCGACGGGCGCAGAGTTGCCATGGGTTAATGTTAGTCAGCAAACATTTCAACTTAATGACAAACCCCGGATGAACGGCCTGAGCAAGCCTTGCCGCGGCTTTCCGGCCACAGTTGAGGTGGTGCGTGATTCTATGCTGACGGCGAGCTTGCGTCTATGTGGGGATATTCAGAAATATTCAAAAAACCTCGTTTGCTGTCATCGTACTGTCATCTTCGCTAGGTACAGTACGACCTGTTTGCCACACTCCACTATAGGTTTGGGTGAACGTAATACCAGCCTGCCTCCTCACAGATGCGGGCTTTTTTCATTGTGCGCTGCTTGCGCATATCCCTGCTTGGTTACGCTTGTTTATTGAGAATGCTTTGGTCTCTCCGTGGAGAGTGCCTTGCCGGGTGCGGCCCGGCAAGGCACTCCCCACGGAGAAAGAAAAACACCAGCAACAAGCCCCGCAGCCAAAACCGATTAAATAAAACACCACCCAAGCCCGTAACAATTGTAAGCAGATGAATACTTTGCTGAAATATTCCACCCAAACGCTATATTGAAGCCATCACCACTTCTCATAAAAAAATCATGAAGCGCTTAATCTTAACGATTGCAGCAACCGCAGCCGTCCTCATCACCAGCAGCGCAGTGCTACCTGCACCAGCGATGGCGCAAGTCAGCGTCAATGTGAATATCGGTACGGCGCCGCCACCGCTACGCTATGAGCGCATGCCACCGCCACGTAACGGTTACGTCTGGGCGCCAGGCTATTGGAACTGGAATGGTTACCAGCATGTGTGGGCACAAGGCCACTGGGTGCGTGCGCGTCCCGGCTACGTCTACCATCGCCCGGAATGGCGGCAGGATCATGGTCGCTGGCATCTGCAGCACGAAAGATGGCAACCGAGCAAACACGAACGTCGACACTATAAAGAGAAGCACTACAAGGACAAGCATCACAGAAACGACCACGGTTATCACTGCCCACCGGGTCAGGCCAAAAAAGGCAATTGCTAAGTCAGCATAGAACGCCGGCTTCGTACCTGTGACTTAACAGGCGCAAGTACGAAAGCCAGCTAAGAGATCACTGCGTTCCGGCAAATGAAAATTGCGAAACTTCGGTGAACGCATGCGCTGCCGTGTCGCAAATGAGGCCCCACGCAAGCTCTGGTGCGTCATGAAGTAGGGTTGCGAATACTCGCGATAAGCATCTGGTGTGAAATCCGGATACGGTTCAAACGGCGACGCCGTCCACTCCCACAAATCACCCCAGCGCAAAGCCGGATGCGCGGACAAAGCTGCGTATTCCCATTCCGCCTCAGTCGGCAAACGACGCCCCACCCACATACAGTAGGCTTGCGCCTCATATAAATTGATATGACGCACCGGCTCATGCGCAGCCAGTATCTGCAAATGCCCGTAGCGCTCGGCACACCAGCGCTGGCCATCACGTTGCCAGCTGTTCGGCGCTGAACGCTCCTGCTGCATCAGCCACGCTCGCCCGGCCTGACTCCAATAACTGGCTTGATCGTAACCACCATCCGCCACGAACTCTGCGTACTGGCCATTCGAAACCAGCGTCGAATCCATGGTGAAAGCCGGCACATACATGGGATGCGCGTATTTTTCGTTATCGAACACGAACTCGTCATTTTTTGCGGAACCCATTTGTATGGTGCCGCCAGGGAAGCGGATCTCGCCCTGTGACCAGTTCGGGATCGCGGGTGAAGCCAGTCGCGTCAGCGGCATCACGCGCAAGACTTGCATGTGATTGAGCATGACTTCGCCACACATATCTTCGTAGGCGAGCGCCAACCGATACGGATACAAGGCAAGCTCATCATCGGCCACGCGCGTAAGCTTATCCAGCACGCGGTCCAGTACTTCATGGCAGTAGGTTTTTAAGGCGCCAGTACGTGGCAGATCCAGCGTCCAGCGCCCGCGATGCGCCAGGGTATTCGGATCAAACCAGTCATCACCCTTGGTCAGCAAGGAGGTGCGCCTGGCGGCAGTCGGGGCACTCGATTCGGCTTCGCGCAAGATATACCACTCGGCAAACCATGCGATATGCCCCAACATCCATAAGGGTGGCGAGACCTGCGGCAGTAGCGGCACGTTCTGCGGTGCATCCAGTCCCTCCGCACAAAAGCATTCGAACAGCTGCAGCGTGTAATCACGCGCGTCTTGCAACGCATCTGTCAGTTGTTCGGACGTGGCATTGCGGAAAGATGAAATCATTGTATGCATGCGAGTCACGGATGAATAAAAACATCGATGCCACATGATGCCATATCCACTACCCGATCCGATGGCATCGCCGCGCCGCAGTGGTTGACAGCTGGCAGCAATAATCCGGGCTGAGCCATGGCTGGCGCGGCATAGGCGCATTATCAAATCAGCAACAGGCAGTATGTTGCGCTTGACAGCCCGCCCCTGCTTCCCCTACAGTTAGTGCTATGTTTTCTGCACACCACATTCCCTCCGCATCCAAGCACATCGCTGGCATCTCGCTATCGACGCTGCTATCGCTACTACTAGCCTAGTAGCGTGTCTTGTGTTGTCCGCAACACACCGGTAATACCGTCGCAGTAAATACGCAGTACATATCACAGCAGCACAAACGTTTATCCGTAACCATCATGCCTATCAAGCCGATTTCAGCAGTGCGCATCAGTGGCGATTTGTTCGCCGGGATGTCCCACGCTCGTTCATTGGCTTTGCTATTGCTACCGATCGGTTACCTGACCTAGCGCACGTGGCAGTCAGGTAGCCCAATCGCCACCCCCTGACGCTTTCCCCGATTGAACGAATTTAAGGACTTATCATGATGTTGACTAACCCGGCTGCGAAATACCGCGCCTTCCCGCCCGTGCAACTCAAGGACCGTACCTGGCCTAACCGCGTCATCAGCACCCCGCCGATCTGGATGAGCACCGATTTGCGCGACGGCAACCAGGCCTTGATCGAACCGATGAACCATGAAAAGAAGCTGCGCTTCTTCGACATGCTCCTGAAAATCGGCCTGAAAGAAATTGAAGTCGCCTTCCCTTCCGCCTCCCAAACCGATTTCGACTTTGTGCGCAAGCTGATTGAAGAGAAGCGCATCCCAGACGACGTCACGATCGAAGTACTGACGCAGGCACGTGAAGATTTGATCCGTCGCACCGTGGATTCAGTGGTCGGCTCGCGCCGTGCCATCGTGCATATGTATAACGCGACCGCACCAGCATTCCGCCGCATCGTCTTTAATATGTCGAAAGACGAAGTCAAGGCACTCGCAGTGGCTGGTACCAAGCTGATCCGCGAATTGACCGACGCGCATCCGGAAACGGAATGGGTATTCCAGTATTCGCCGGAAACCTTCAGCATGACCGAACTCGATTTTGCCAAGGAAGTCTGCGACGCCGTCGCCGATGCATGGCAACCGACACCTGAACGCAAGATGATCATCAACTTGCCCGGCACAGTAGAAGCCAGCACGCCTAACGTCTACGCTGATCAGGTTGAATGGATGCATCGCAACCTCACCCGTCGCGATTCCATCATCCTTAGCGTGCATCCGCACAATGACCGTGGCTGCGCCGTCGCTGCAGCGGAATTGGCCGTGATGGCCGGTGCCGACCGCATCGAAGGGTGCTTGTTCGGCAATGGCGAACGTACCGGCAACGTCGATCTGGTGACCCTCGCCTTGAATTTGTATTCGCAAGGGATTAACCCGGGCCTCGACTTTTCCGACATCGATGAAATTCGCCAATGCGTCGAAGAGTGCAACCAGATTCCGGTACACCCGCGTCACCCATATGTCGGCGATCTGGTCTACACCGCTTTTTCCGGTTCGCATCAGGACGCGATCAAGAAGGGCTTTGCCAAACAAAAACCGGACGAAATCTGGGAAGTGCCGTATATGCCGGTTGATCCGGCCGACCTCGGTCGCAGCTATGATGCGGTGATCCGCGTCAATAGCCAGTCCGGCAAAGGTGGCATGACTTACTTGCTGGAACAGGAGTACGGTCTGGTCTTGCCGCGTCGCTTGCAAATCGAATTCAGCCGTGTCGTACAACGCATCACCGATGAAACTGGCGGCGAAGTAGCAGCGACCGATATCCACACCGTATTCAATAATGAATACCTGAATGCGGTCACGCCTTACCACTATCGCAATCACCATATCGATGATTCGAAAGACGGCGTCGTGCAGATCAAAGTGGAACTGGAAAAAGATGGCCAGCCCGTCACACTGCAAGGTAGCGGCAACGGCCCTATAGATGCCTTCATCAATGCGCTGGGCCTGAACATCAAGCTGATGGATTTCCATGAGCACGCGATCGGTGCCGGTGCCAGCGCCAACGCTGCCAGCTATGTCGAACTGCGCGTCAACAATGGCGTGACCCGCTTCGGCGTCGGCATCGATGGCAACATCGTCACCGCCTCCTTCCGCGCGGTGCTGAGCGCAGTCAACCGCGACATCGCATTGGGCAGTTAATTCTCAATACCCCAAAAAGCCGCTGCCAGTCAGCGGCTTTTTTTATGCTCTGCAGCGGCACCCATGGCAAAATACCGGCAAATCACTCCGCCCCACCATTCTTCAGGTATGCCGTATGCGCCGCATTATTCTTTTACCCGTCGTCATACTGCTTGCCGCCTGTAGCACTCTGCTCAGTTCGCATTTCGACAAAGTGTATGGTCCGGCCGATCCGACCCGCTTTGATGTTCCGCTGGCACCGCCGGTCGATCAGTCCTATCTGCAAACGATACAGCCGATACTCAATCAACGCTGCGTGGTTTGCCACGCCTGCTATGACGCCCCTTGCCAGCTGAAGACCACCAGCTGGGACGGACTGGCACGCGGTGCCAACAAGACCGCTGTATATGATGCGACGCGCTTGCTGGCGGCCGATCCCTCTCGCCTGTATATCGATGCGCAAAAGCCCTCGGAATGGCGCAAGCGTGATTTCTTCCCGGTTCTGAACGAACACATGTCAACGCCGGAAGCGAATCGCGCGATCGGCCTGATCCATCGCATGCTGGTACTCAAACAGCAACATCCATGGCCTGCGGAAAACAGCAAATTGCCCAAGCTGGACGTATCCGAAAACCGCGCCAATATGTGCCCCGCCGATTTCGAGATGGATGGCTATGAGCGCAGCACTCCGCTCGCCGGCATGCCTTTTGGTCTGCCCGCTTTATCAGCGGCCGAACATCGCACGATGACGACATGGCTGGAACGCGGTGCCCCGTATGAAGGCCAGCCCGCCTTGCCGGATGCGGTGCGCAGCAAGGTCCAGCTGTGGGAAAAATTCTTCAATGGCGATAGCTTGAAAGAACAATTGTTTGCGCGCTACGCCTATGAGCATCTATTCCTTGCGCATTTGTACTTCGGCGACAGCTCAGACAACAAAACTCCAGGTAGCTACTTCAAGCTGGTGCGTTCAGCGACCCCGCCCGGACAGCCGATCAGCATCATCGCGACCGCGCGCCCGGTGGACGACCCCAAGGTCAGCCGCGTCTACTATCGCCTGAGCGAAGAGCGCGAAGCCATCGTCGCTAAAACACATTTGCCTTATCGTCTGGATGCAGCCCGCATGCAGCGCTGGCGCAATCTGTTCTTCGATAGTTCTTATCAGGTGAGCAAACTGCCTGCTTACAGCGAAGAAACAGCCGCCAATCCCTTCGCCACCTTTGCCGAGCTGCCGGTCGGTTCGCGTTATCGCTTCATGCTGGATGAAGCCGAATTCACCATCATGGGCTTTATCAAGGGTCCGGTATGCCGTGGTCAGGTTGCGCTCAATGTGATTCAGGATCAGTTCTGGGTCACCTTCCTCGCGCCATCCGACAACTATGACAAGGACGTCGACCAACTGCTGCAACACAGCGCTGAACTGGCGCGCCTGCCCACCGGCAGTCGCACTACCGGCATCCTCGGTCCGTGGCTGGCCTACGGCAAACTGGAAAACGAATACCTGAAGGCGCGCTCAGAACTATTAGGCAAGGTCCTCAAAAAACCGGCGGATATTAATCTTGATCTGATCTGGGACGGCGACGGCAAGAACGACAATGCAGCGCTGACCGTGTTCCGCCACTTCGACAATGCCAGCGTAGTCAAAGGCTTTGTCGGTGACACGCCAAAAACTGCCTGGGTCATCGGCTACCCTCTGCTGGAACGCATACATTACCTACTGGTCGCCAACTACGATGTGTATGGCAATGTCGGTCATCAACTCGCGTCGCGTCTGTATATGGATTATCTGCGGGCAGAAGGTGAATCTACATTTCTGCTGATGCTACCGAAAGAGCAGCGCATCGCCACGCGTGACGACTGGTATCGCGGTGACAGCCAGTCGGTACGGGAACAGGTGTATGGCGGCCCGGCCACCACCCTCAATGTCGACAGCGGCATCCGCTATGCCACCAGCAATCCGAAGCAGGAATTGCTGGAGTTGATGCGCAAACGCCTGTCACCTGTCATCGCAACTGATCTCGACTGGAAGAAACAAAGCCCGGCAGCGCTGCAAGCGCCCTTGCAGAAACTCGCCGGCAGCAAGGGCACCGCCCTGCAATGGTTGCCGGAAACGGCCTTGCTGGTAGTCGATACCCCGGATGGCAAAGCTCGTACCTACAGTCTTGTGCGCAATACCGCCCATGGCAGCGTGTCGCATTTGCTGGGTGAACAAAAGGAATTGATACCGGCCGAAGATACGCTGACGCTGGCACCCGGCATCATCTTCAATTATCCGAATGCGTTTTACCGTGCCTCGGCCAAAGATTTGCCAGCACTGATTTCGGCGTTGCAAAATCTGCGTTCAGAAAGCGACTATGCCGCCTTCAGCCAACGCTGGGCGGTACGCCGTGACAATCAGGATTTCTGGGCATTCAGCGATACGCTGCATCAGCGCTACTTCAAGGAACAGAAAACCGAAGCAGGCATACTGGATTACAACCGCCTCGAGTTTCGTTAAGCGTGCGGGTACTTAACGCGCCAGCCGGATACCGCTGAATTGCCAGCGTGCGGAAGATGGGAAGAAATTGCGGTAGCTGATACGCGCATGCCCGTCCGGCGTCACGCAAGATGAGCCGCGCAAGACATACTGGTTGGACATGAACTTGCCGTTGTACTCACCCAATGCACCGGGCGCAGTCTGATAACCCGGGTAAGCGGCATAACTGCTGCTAGTCCATTGCCAGCAAGTGCCAAATAGTTGCATCAGCTCCGGTGCTAGCTGCGCTGCATGCTCCCACTCTGCCTCGGTCGGCAAGCGCGCGCCGCTCCAGCGCGCATACGCATCCGCTTCAAAGTAAGACACATGCGTCAACGCTGCATGCAAATCCAGCGGGCGCATACCATGCAGGGAAAACGCATGCCAACCGCGCTCATGTTGCCAGTACAGCGGATGCGTCAGCTGTTGTGACTGTACCCAATCCCAGCCTTCGGACAACCAGCAGGCCGGATCTTCATAGCCGCCCGCTTCGACAAAAGCCAGATACTCGCGATTCGTTACCAGCCGGGTCGCCAGCGCATAAGGCTCAACAAATTGCCGATGCCGCGGCAACTCGTTATCAAAGCAAAATCCGTCGCCGGCATGCCCCAGCTGCACTACCCCACTCTCCAACTCTACCCATTGCAAGGGCGCGGCTGGCTCTGCCAATGAATAGAGTGCATCGGCATAGGCCGGTTGCAGCGGGTTGCGTGAAAACAGATGCAAGACATCCGTCATGATCAATTCCTGATGCTGTTGCTCATGCTGCAAACCCAGTTCCAGCAAAGCGCCGATTTCAGCCAGCGTTTGCCGCGGCAAGGCCGATGCCAGCAAAGCCTGTATCCGTGCATCCACATCGCGGCGATAAGCGAGCACTTCATCAAACGGCGGACGTGTCAACAAGCCGCGTTGAGCCCGCGCATGTTTATCGCCTACACCGTTGTAATAGGAATTGAAAAGGACGCGGAAGGCCGGATGATGCGGCTGGAAGTTGGCTTCGAAACGCTCGAGTACAAAGGTTTCAAAAAACCAGGTGGTATGCGCCAGATGCCATTTGACCGGACTGGCATCCGGCATTGATTGCGCGCAACTATCTTCGTCGGACAAGGGCGCCGCCAGCGCCAGAGTATGAGCGCGTATATCCACATAGCGCGTCAGCTCCTGCTGCGGTGCAAGTAAATGCCTGGTTTCTGTCTGTACGTTCATGGCTATCCGTCATATGTTGGTGCAACAGTGTCGGGAAAGAACTTAAAGCAGCGCTTCGTGCAGGAATCGAAACAGTCTACTGCAAATGCAGCGCAGCGTCAGGCCGCGTGGGCATGGCACACCATGAACCATTGTTGCGGATCGACCCAGCAAGACAAGCGCCGGAATCCCGCTTGTTCCAGCAAATCAGTAAAGGTGTGCTGCGTGTATTTATAACTGTTTTCGGTATGGATGCGTTCGCCGCGTTCAAAACGTCGTTCACCTTGCGGCCAGCGTACGGTTTGCGCAGTAGCCGCTTCCAGATGCATTTCTATCCGGCTCTCTTGCTGATTATAGAAACCACGATGACGCCAGCCGCGCACCTCAAAATCCGTCCCCAGCAAATGATTAAGATGCCGCAGCAGATTCAGATTGAAGGCCGCGGTCACACCGAGCGCATCGTCATAGGCCGCGTTCAGCAGCGCCTTATCCTTCACCAGATCGACACCGATCAACAAACTGCCATCGGCATCGCAAGCGGCATGGATACGTTGCAGGAAGGCCAGCGACGCTTCCGGAGTGAAATTGCCAATCGAAGAACCGGGGTAAAAGAACAGGCGCTTTTCATTGCGTACACTGTCCGGCAGCAATAATTCGTTGGAAAAATCCAGTCCAACACCAGTCATGACGATAGACGGGAACTGCTGCTGCAAACGTTGCAGTGATTCGTGTAAAAAGCTGACGGAGATATCGACCGGCACATACTGCGCCGGTTGCAGCGCAGGGAACAGGCGCGCCGCCTTGGCGCAATTACCTGCCCCCAGATCGATCAGCGTGCTGCCGCTGCCTATCGCTTGCGCGATTGCCCTGCCATGGGTCTTGAAGATCAGCGCTTCGGTGCGGGTCGGGTAGTATTCCGGTAACTCGCAGATCGCCTCAAACAATTTGGAACCCAACGCATCGTACAGATACTTGGGGGATGTAAACGCCTGTGCCGCACTCAGGCCCGCGAGTAACTCATTACGGACACTCCGGTCATTCTCGTTTTCCTGCTCGGTACACTGGATGAATTGCAGCAATCTGCTCCCCCGTGATGCGTGAATATGAAAGACCCCATTCCGCCGTGACAGTTCCGCCCTGACAGTTTATTACCCATTAAAGATAACAGTTGTAGCCAGCCGCCCTGCCCCCATATTGCCTGAGAACAAATGCGTTTCTGTGCTGTTTTGTGTCGATTCGCGCTTTTCCCGGCGATAAGAGGCTGCCAGAACACAAATCGCATGCATGGACAGGTGTTAAGCTACGTTTTCATGCCTGCGCGCAAGGTTTAGCCCCTATTTACGGATTTCAGCACGAGCAGAGGCACGGCCTCCGACCACACCTTACCCATCACACAGCATCCATGACCATCAAGACGTCCCGAGAATTGCAAAAAGGTAGTATCGCCACGCTGCGCGGCTTGCTCAAATTTCTGCTGCCGTACAAACAGCAATTTGTACTGGCCGGCATTGCGCTGGTTGTCGCAGCGGCAGCCACCCTCGCGATCCCTTATGCCTTCCGCCAAATGATAGACCTCGGTTTTGGCGCAAACGGCATGCACGATGCCTCCAGCATCAACACTTACTTCATCGCCTTGTTCGGCGTCGCCTGCGTACTGGCGATTGCCACTGCAGCGCGTTTTTACATGGTGTCGTGGCTGGGCGAACGGGTAACGGCCGATGTGCGCAGTGCGGTGTATACCCATGTCGTCACGCAAAGTCCGCAATTCTTTGAAACCACGCAAAGCGGTGAAGTGCTGTCGCGCATCACCACCGACACCACGCTGATCCAGACCCTGATCGGCACCAGTATCTCGATGGCATTACGCAATGCGCTGCTGTTCGCCGGTGGTCTGGTAATGCTCTTCATTACCAGTATCAAGCTGTCCTCCATCATCCTCGTCGCCCTGGCCTTCGTCGTGCTGCCTATCGTCTGGTTTGGCCGCCGTGTGCGCACCTTGTCCCGCGATTCCCAGGACCGCGTGGCTGATGCTTCCGCGCTGGCAGGTGAAATCCTGAACGCGATGCCGACAGTGCAAGCCTATACCCACGAAAAAATCGAAGCACAGCGCTTCGGTGTGACAGTTGAAAACGCCTTCGCCACTGCGATGCGCCGCATACGTGCACGCTCGCTGCTGACCATGATTGCGATCCTGCTGGTGTTCGGCGCCATCGTCTTTGTTTTGTGGCTGGGTGCACATGCGGTCATCGACGGCACCATGAGCGGCGGCCAGCTTGGCCAGTTCATCCTGTATTCAGCCATCGTGGCCGGTGCCATCGGTGCCTTGTCTGAAGTGCTGGGCGATGCGCAGCGCGCGGCCGGTGCCACCGAACGTCTGCTGGAATTGCTGTCGGTGCAGTCGCCGATTGCATCGCCGGCGCAACCGCGCAGTCTGCCGCCACGCCGTGCGAATGGTGCGGCATTGACGCTGGATCTGGTGACCTTCCATTATCCGTCACGCCCGTTGACACCTGCGCTGTCGAATCTGTCGGTGGCGATCCAGGCCGGTGAAACGGTGGCCATCGTCGGCCCCTCGGGAGCTGGCAAGACCTCACTGTTCCAGTTGCTACTGCGCTTCTATGATCCGCAGGAAGGTGTGATTGAACTGGACGGTATCGATATCCGCGAACTGGATTTGCATGCACTGCGCAATACCATCGGTATCGTGCCGCAAGACACTGTGATCTTTTCTGCCAATGCGATGGAAAACATCCGCTATGGCCGCCCCGAAGCGAGCGATGCCGAAGTCATAGACGCGGCGCGTCTGGCTGCCGCCCATGAATTCATCGAACGTCTGCCCGAGGGTTATCAGTCCTTCCTTGGCGAACGCGGCGTGCGCCTGTCCGGCGGCCAGCGTCAGCGCATCGCAATCGCGCGTGCTTTGCTGAAAAATCCACCGCTGCTGCTGCTGGATGAAGCCACCAGCGCGCTGGATGCCGAATCCGAACGTCTGGTGCAAGGTGCACTGGAAGCGGCGATGGTTGGTCGTACCACACTGGTGATTGCACACCGGCTGGCCACAGTGCAACGGGCCGACCGCATCATCGTGATGGAACACGGCAAGATCGTCGAAACCGGCAATCATGCCTCGCTGGTCGCGGCCGGTGGCCTGTATGCCAGCCTCGCCGCCCTGCAATTTGGCCAGCACTGACAGCGATCTGCTTGTCCGCCGCCGTAACCCGTTAAAATAGCGGATTCCGCGGAAAACTCGCAAAAAGTAATATTCCGACAACCCAACCACATACGGACTACGCATGAAACAGTATCTTGACCTGGTGCGCACAGTACTCGATACCGGCACCTGGCAGGAAAACCGGACCGGCATCCGCACCATCAGCATTCCCGGTGCCATGTTGCGCTTCGATCTGCAAAAAGACGGCTTCCCGGCGATCACCACCAAGCGGCTCGCCTTCAAGTCCGTCATCGGCGAATTGATTGGCTTCCTGCGCGCGACGCGCAGCGCCGCCGAATTCCGCGAACTAGGTTGCAAGGTATGGGACCAGAACGCCAATGAAAACACCGAATGGCTGAATAATCCCTACCGTACCGGCCCCGACGACCTCGGCCCGGTATATGGCGTGCAATGGCGCCAGTGGCCGGCCTACAAGCTGCTGGACGCAGGTCAACAGGCGCAAATCGACGATGCGCAAAAGCGCGGTTTCCGCGTGGTGTCGGCTGTCAACGACGAAGGCAAGGACAAAGTCTTGCTGTACAAGGCCATCGACCAGTTGCGTGATTGCCTGGATACCATCATCAAGAACCCGGGCAGCCGCCGCATCCTGTTCCACGGCTGGAACTGTGCCGACCTCGATGCGATTGCATTGCCGGCCTGCCATTTGCTGTACCAGTTCATCCCGAATGCCACGACCAAAGAGATTTCGCTCTGCCTCTACATCCGCAGCAACGATATCGGCCTCGGCACGCCGTTCAACCTGGCCGAAGCCGCCGCGCTGCTGCATGTAGTCGGCCGCCTGACCGGTTACAAGCCGAAGTGGTTCACCTACTTTATCGGCGATGCGCATATCTATGAAAACCATCTGGATATGCTGAACGAACAAATGACGCGCGAACCGCATCCGGCACCGCAGCTGGCGCTGTCGGATCGCATTCCGGATTACGCCGTCACCGGCAAGTACGAGCCGGAATGGCTGGAAAAACTCGAACCGGGTGACTTCAGCCTGGAAGGCTACCAACACCATGCGCCGCTGACCGCGCCTATGGCGGTTTAATCAGACAAGATCAAGAACATGCCCGCACACCTGACCATCGTTGTCGCCACCGATTCCAATAACGGCATCGGCATCAATAACACCCTGCCCTGGCATTTGCCGGAAGACTTGGCGCACTTCAAGCGCACCACCTCCGGCCACCCGATCATCATGGGGCGCAAGACTTTCGACTCGATCGGCCGGCCGCTGCCGAACCGGCGCAATATCGTCATAACGCGTAATGCGGAGTGGCAACATGCCGGCGTCGAAGCCGTCACTTCACTGGCTGCGGCCAAGGCACTGGTCGGCGACAATCAGGCCTTCATCATCGGCGGCGCGCAAATCTATGCCGATACGGTGGCGCAGGTGGATCGCCTGATCGTGACCAAAATCGACAAGTCCTTCGATTGCGACGCTTTTTTCCCGGCCATCGATCCGAAAATCTGGCAGGAAACGGCACGTGAACAGCATCATTCAGATGCGAATGGCTTCGATTACGCCTACATCACTTACGACCGTATCGCCTGAGCTGAACGTTTTTGTAACACTGGCGTCACACTAAGCCTCCAATGCTATTTTTGGCGGCTTTTTCTCCCCCAATCGCACGCATATCTGCGAAAATTCGCTTTCCTTATCTGGCGCACAAATCGACCTTGTACGCCGCACTTTCCGTCTTGTTGGAGACCTCATGAAATTTCGCTTCCCCATCGTCATCATCGATGAAGATTTCCGTTCCGAGAACACGTCCGGGCTCGGTATCCGCGCGCTGGCCGAAGCGATCGAAAAAGAAGGCATGGAAGTGCTGGGCGCCACCAGCTACGGCGACCTGTCGCAGTTCGCGCAACAGCAATCGCGCGCTTCCGCTTTCATCCTGTCGATTGACGATGAAGAATTCGGTGCCGGCTCCTTTGAAGAAACCGATTACGCACTGAAATCACTGCGCGCCTTCGTCGAAGAAATCCGCCACAAGAACGCCGATATCCCGATTTACCTGTATGGCGAAACCCGCACCTCGCGCGATATCCCTAACGATATCCTGCGCGAGCTGCACGGTTTCATCCATATGTTTGAAGACACGCCGGAATTCGTTGCACGCCACATCATCCGCGAAGCGAAGTCGTATATGGATGGCCTGTCGCCACCATTCTTCCGCGCGCTGGTGCACTACGCACAGGACGGTTCCTATTCCTGGCACTGCCCGGGCCACTCCGGCGGCGTGGCTTTCCTGAAGTCGCCGATCGGCCAGATGTTCCATCAATTCTTTGGTGAAAACATGTTGCGCGCCGACGTCTGCAACGCGGTGGAAGAACTCGGCCAGCTGCTCGACCATACCGGTCCGGTTGCCGCTTCCGAACGCAATGCCGCGCGCATCTTCAATGCCGATCACTGCTACTTCGTGACCAACGGCACCTCGACTTCGAACAAGATGGTCTGGCACTCGACCGTCGCCCCCGGCGATATCGTCGTGGTTGACCGTAACTGCCACAAATCCATCCTGCACTCCATCATCATGTGCGGCGCGATCCCGGTCTTCCTGATGCCGACCCGCAATCACCTCGGCATCATCGGCCCGATCCCGCTGTCCGAATTCTCGATGGAAAACATCCGCAAGAAAATCGAAGCCAATCCGTTTGCGCGCGAAGCCGCCAACAAGAAGCCGCGCATCCTGACAATTACGCAATCGACTTACGACGGCGTGATCTACAACGTGGAAACCCTGAAAGATATGCTGGATGGCGAAATCGACACCCTGCATTTCGACGAAGCCTGGTTGCCGCATGCGACCTTCCATGATTTCTACAAAGACATGCACGCGATCGGCAAGGATCGTCCACGCGCCAAAGAGTCGATGATTTTCTCGACGCAATCGACGCACAAATTGCTGGCCGGCCTGTCGCAGGCTTCGCAAATCCTGGTGCGCGAATCGCAAAGCGTGAAGCTGGACCAGGATGCTTTCAACGAAGCCTACCTGATGCACACCTCGACTTCGCCGCAATACTCGATCATCGCTTCCTGCGACGTCGCCGCGGCGATGATGGAAGCGCCGGGCGGTACCGCGCTGGTGGAAGAAAGCATTCTCGAAGCGCTGGACTTCCGTCGCGCGATGAAAAAGATCGATCAGGAATGGGGCCAGGACTGGTGGTTCCAGGTCTGGGGACCGGACAACTTCTCGGCCGATGGCATAGGCTCGCGCGAAGACTGGATGATACGGGCCGAAGACGACTGGCACGGCTTCGGCAACCTGGCTCCGGGCTTCAATATGCTGGACCCGATCAAGGCCACCATCGTCACCCCGGGCCTGTCGCTGGAAGGCAAATTCGGCGAGTCCGGCATCCCGGCTTCCATCGTGACCAAATACCTAGCTGAGCACGGCGTCATCATTGAAAAATGCGGCTTGTACTCATTCTTCATCATGTTCACCATCGGCATCACCAAAGGCCGCTGGAATACCTTGCTGACTGCCTTGCAGCAGTTCAAGGATGACTACGACAAGAACCAGCCTATGTGGCGCATTCTGCCGGAATTTGCAGCTGCCAATCCGCGTTACGAGCGTATCGGCCTGCGCGATTTGTGCCAGCAGATCCATGACTTCTACAAAGCCTATGACGTGGCACGCCTGACGACAGAAATGTATCTGTCGGACATGCAACCGGCGATGAAACCATCCGATGCATTTGCAAAAATGGCGCATCGCGAAATTGATCGCGTGCCTATCGACGAACTGGAAGGTCGCGTTACCTCGATTCTGTTGACGCCATATCCACCGGGCATTCCTTTGCTGATCCCGGGCGAGCGCTTCAACAAAACCATCGTTGATTACCTGCGCTTCGCACGTGACTTCAATGAAAAATTCCCGGGCTTCGAAACCGACGTCCATGGTTTGGTCACACGTGAAGTTGATGGCAAACGCGGTTACTTCGTCGATTGCGTGCGCCAATAAACGCATCCAGCAGACAAGTCGCGCAGACTACAAGCCGGTACCGCAACACGGTATCGGCTTTTTTTTGAACGCCATGTCTGTCATCCGATACAGTCCCTATACACAAGGCCGGATATACGGCGACAAGCAAGCATGCACAAAATCATTCTCCTCTGCCTCACACTCACAATGGCGAGCGCTGCCAGCGCCGCCGATAACAATGCGCGCGTCGTCAAAAGCGCGCTGCATCCGCAAAGCAAAGGCATGATCGTGGTCGCCGAAGGCGACTACGAACCACGCGGCATAGGCAGCTACACCTTGCGTGTCTACGCAAAGAACGACCCGGCCTATCCCTATGACGAATTCGTCACCGGCACCGTACGTACACGCAATGGCACGATAGAAAGCTTGAAATTTGCCGATCTTGATCGTGATGGCACACAAGAGATTATTGTCACCACGCGCTATATCGGCAGTGGCAATTACGTGACGGTCGATGCCTACCGGCTACGCAAGAAGAACTTGCAGTTCATCACGTCGATAGCTGGCATGGATGCCAGCAAGGATGCGGTGCAAGCCTTGCAGAAGAAACTAGGCAACAAGCCTTAAAGCTAGCTGGCTTAAATATGAAAACGCACGCCAGTCAGACTCTCGGCTTTTTCCCATAGGCGTACACGCATAGCCTGCTGGCGTGCCAGCGGTGGCAATCCTGCATCATGCGGCGAGGCCAATCGCTGTATGAAGAACGACGGCACGATCAGCATCTGCTCAGTTGGCTGCTCCATCGCCGCGGCAAACAACACATTCTCTGCTACCCGCTCTAGCGGATAGCCGATGAGATTGATCAAACCCTTGCCGACCACCGCTGCCGCACCGGAGGTGTAGCGCTGCAGGCTGGTATTGGCTGTGCCCGGATCAACGCTCACGCTGGTCACGCCACTATTTGCTGCGCTGGCACGTGCTTGTAGCTCAGCGGCGAACATAATGTCGGCCAGCTTGCTGCGCGCATAGGCGGCCATCGGAGTATAGGCTTGCCGCTCCGCTTGCAGATCGTCCGGATCAAGTTCAGCCATCTTGAAGCGCCCCACCAGCGCACTGACCGTCACGACGCGTGCACTAGCCGCCTTCAACACTGGCAACAGCCTGCCAGTCAGCGCGAAATGGCCAAGGAAATTGGTACCCATATGCATCTCGTAACCATCGGCAGTCAAGCTGCGCTCCGGCACTGCCATCACACCGGCCACATTCATCAGCAGATGCAGGGGCCGCTCACCCCAGCGGGATGCGAACTCGGCAATCGATGCCTGGCTAGCCAGATCCATCTGCTCAAAGGCATAGTCACCACCAGCTGCACGTAGCTGTGCCACCGCCTGCGCACCCTTGGCAGCATCGCGGCCGACGATGGTGACGTGCGCCCCTTTTTTTCCTAGCGCCTGCGCGACCTGAAAGCCGATACCGCTGGCACCACCAGTCACTAGTGCATTGCGTTCATCCTGCCTCGGCAAGTCATTGATCTTCCATCCCATGGGAACCTCATCTCAAATAAATAGTGCCGTGTGGCAAAGCGGAACAGCGTACTTGCGCTGACCGTAAAAACATATAATAATGCACCAAGTGCAAATATACAATGAGTGCAAAATGAATGAAGAAATGACATCAGATGCGACAACAGGTCTGCGCGAGCGGAAACGCCGCGACACGCACCATCGCATCGCCCAAGCCGCCATCAAGTTGTTCCAGAGCCTCGGCTATGAAGCAACGACGATGGACGCTATTGCCGAAACTGCCGAGGTGTCACGCCGTAGCCTGTTTCACTACTTCGCGTCGAAGGAAGACGTTGCCTTCGCCAGTCAGGAACTGTTTCTTACGGCGGTGGTGGAAGAAATGCGCCGACAACCGAAGGAATGGTCGTGGCCGGCATTAATCGAATACGCGATGGAGCGTTCGATCATCGAAGCTGTCAGTCCCGAGAACATTGCCATCAACGAACTGGTGCGTCGCACGCCCTCATTACAGGCCAGATATCAGCTCAAGTACGTGCATATGGAACAAGCGATCGCTGGCGTTCTTATTGAAAGAAGCGATGGCGATGTAATCAGTCGCAAACGGGCTGAATTGCTGGCGGCTGTGTTTACCGCAGGTTTCCGTATCTCACTCAAAGACCAGACTGGCGAGAGCATCAAGGATCATCAGGATGCAAGCAAGAAGGTGCCCGCGTTATTTCGTAGTCTGTGGCAAACGCTGCAGGAGTTTGGCGAAGAAGGTCTGGCACGTCACCAAGCGCCTGAGAAAACACGCAGCCCATCGGCTAAAGGGAAACAGAAATGATGGAACTCATACAGCGCTACTATGCCGCCGAACGACATACAGCGATGCTGGCAATAGCCATCGGCCTCGCCTTGATATTGATATCGCTGGCTCTGAGCAGAACAGCATCGGCTGCGACACTGACGCGCGGTATGGTCTATGTATTTCTAGTCGCAGGACTATTGCAGTCTGCCGCTGGTCTGAGCTATTTCGTCGTAGTCGGTAAGCGCGCGCAGGAAGCGACCAAGGTCTATGCTGCTCAAGCCGAACACGATATCAAACAACAGGAAAGCACCCGCCTCGAGCGTGTGCTGAAGTCAGGCTATATCGGCGGTCTGGCGATGTACACAGCACTGCTTCTTATCGGACTCGCGCTGCTCTTGCTGTCGCATGATGCACCCACCAGAAAGGGAATGGCATTAGCGCTGATGATCATCGGTGTGCTTGGGCATGGTCTTGAGGCTTACTCGATGCAGGCCAATCAGCAATATCTGAAGACGGTAGTAAGCCAGATCACGAGCTAGTGCTACAAGGTACTGCTAGCTCTCACTCGTCGCGCCTGCATGGCGCTGCTCAGCATATGCCTTAAGTGACAGCATGGTTCGCGGCAGCCCTTGCCGCAATTGCTTGGCAACACCTGGCCCGAACAAAAAGGCCAGCGCACCAGTGAACCACACACGGTGCACGACTTCCGAACCACCATCAAGCGCAGACACTGTGTGCTCGAAGTGCATGCGGAACAGAGGGATATAGCCCTCTACCGTGAACGACCTTCCCTCTGTACGCTCTGTGACCAGCATAGACACACCCATGCCCTTGTTCGGAACGATACGGCCTTTGGTACCAACCGCGAATGGTCCGTCGAGTCGGGCCTGCTTGGTGTCAGGATCCCACAGATGCCATCGGTCTACCTCACTCCAAATGTCATCGATCACCTTAGGTGGGACTGCGATATAGATGCGTTCTTCGACTTGCATAAATGGGCCACTCCTGACGATAGTTATGCGGCGGCGATCACAAGCTGCCGGGTCTGCTAAAAGAAGATGTATGTGTCGGCGCATAGTATATGTCCAAGGATCACCATTCATCGCATCATTTCCATCTCACACTCCGCCCCACCCCAAACGCAATCATTCCAGTCCAAGCTTAAAGTGATCGCTCCTCCCCCTCCGATTTATTACATCAGGGATCAATACAATTGCATGAAGCAGTATTTATCTCTGTTTTTTGCCTGAGTATAGTTCGCACATCAGGGCTGCAGATAAGAGCCCGGACCCGCCGCAGCAGGCTTTATCTAACGGCAAAGCGACTGCTGGCTCAACATACTAATCAGCCTCCTCTGATCGGGAGTCTGTCTCAGGAAAGTAAGCATGAAACTTATATTTGTAGGTGATCCCATGTGTTCATGGTGCTATGGCTTCGGCAAGGAAATGACTGCACTCACACAACTGCATCCGGAACTGCCGCTCGAGATTGTGCTCGGTGGTCTGCGTGCAGGCGCCAGAGATGTGCTGGATGAAGCGGGCAAGCAATTCCGTCTGACGCATTGGGCCCGAGTGGAAGAAGCCAGTGGGCTGCCATTCAATCGCGAAGGTTTGATGGCGCGACAAAACTTTGTATACGACACCGAACCCATCTGTCGCGCAGTGGTAGCGGCGCGGATCATCGCACCGGACGCCGATTTGCTAGCCGTCTTCAGAGCGCTGCAAGACGGCTTCTATGTGGAAGCAGTTGATACGACGGATGGACAAATCCTTGCTCGTCTGGCGAGCGATGCATTGCGCCTGCAGGGCTATAGCTTCGACGCGAGTGCTTTCCACAAAGTGTGGCAGGCCGACAGCACGATTGCGCAGGCACAAAAAGATTTCGCACGATCACGCGCATTAGGCATACGCAGCTTCCCGGCACTTCTATTAGAAATCAACGGCGAGATCCGCAGCATCAGTCCGGGTTATGCGCATGTTGAAGAACTGGAACAGCATTTGCAGTCGGCCTTGCAAGCACGCGATCCTGCATAGCATTTTCAACTTGATGTGAAAAATGTCCGCCATCGACTGATCACGAACACGCACCAGACTCAAACCGCCGTTGCTCAATCACGATGAACGGCGCTGAGCAACTTCGCTAGGTGCGTAGCCAAACTGGGATTTGAAAGCGCGACTGAAAGCTGCGTCGGATGCATAGCCGATATGTACCGCCGCCTGGGTAACCCGCATGCCGCCAGCCAGCATGTCGGCGGCAAGTGTCAACTTCAAGCGCTTGATATATTGCAAAGGCGATTCACCCACCTTAGCCATAAAGCGCTCCGCAAAAATCGAACGAGACATCGCTGCAAGGCTTGCCAATCCTTCTACCGTCCAGGCCTCATACGGTGCAGCGTGAATCGCATTCAAGGCTCGCCCTATGCGTTCATCGCCTAAAGCACCTACCCAGCTGCTTGGATTATCTTGATTGGCTGCCCACGTGCGTAGCGTGCGGATCACCAGCAAGTCAATCAGACGCGAAATCATCAGAGAAGACCCCGGCTCTACTTCGTGCGATTCCTTGAGCAGGAAATGCGTCAGTGCATGCAACCAGTCAGGCGTTTTTCCTTCCTCGCTCGGGATATGCACAATCAGCGGCAATGCCGTCATGAGCGCTGCAAGCGAACCACCCTCGAAGTGAAATAAACCTCCGACAAGTTTGCTCTCCTCGCCCGCACCACCGTAGTCAAGCACGGAGGCATCGCGATCAAAGTGACTCTCCACCAGCTTGCCAATATCAATCCATGACGAGTCGGGGTGGTCGCAAATCAGATGACCGGTGCCGTGCGGCAGCAAGAGCATATCGCCCTGCCTGACCGCTATCGGCTCTGCTCCGGGCGTCTTTACCCACATGAAGCCCGTTTGCACATAGTAAAAATGCGCCGGCCCCTTGGGGAAGGCAATGCCCCATGGCGCTCGCAAGCGGGCCGAATACACCAGTTCTCCACGCAGTCGTATCAGCGTCAACACCTGCGAGAGCACATCGGCCCGGGTCGCCGCCATTCCATAGTCCGGATGATTTCCGGACGATCGATCATGAACTTCGGGGTCTTGGGAATGGCTGCTCATGTCGCTGCGTCCTATGCTTCGTCCTGTGGTTTCGATCTTATTAATCCCTCTTTTAGGAGTATGACATGAAAGCATTGAACATTTTGATTTTGGCCTCCGCCACCATGATGGGCGCAAATACGATGGCTGCAGAAAAGCCGGCAATTGTACTGGTACACGGTGCCTTTGAAGATGCACACGTGTGGGACGGCGTCAGCGGGAAGTTGCAAGCGGACGGTTACCGCGTGATCAAGGTCGACCTGCCTGGCCGCCCAGGCACACCGATGGCAGCCAATCTGGTCAGCAATGAGGTCTACCGCGATGTGGTGCTCAAAGCGATCAGCGGCGAATCACAACCGGTAGTATTGGTAGGACATAGCTTCGGCGGTATCGCAGTAACGAATGTGGCAGAAGCCGCACCGGAAAAAATCAAGACCGCTGTCTATCTCGCCGCGTACCTGCCGCAGAACGGTGAATCGATGCTGAGTTTGGCGAAACAGGATCGCGACAGCAAGGCCGGTCCGGCGCTTCATATCGACGAAGCCAAAGGCATGATTTCGGTCGACTATGCAGCACGCGCCGATCTGTTCGCCAACGGCGCACCGGAAGGTCTGCGCAAGGTCTTGCCTGATTTGATCATTGATGAGCCGCTGGGTCCGATAGTCACGCCAGTCACGGTGACTGCAGCGCGCTTTGGTCAGGTCGATAAGGTCTACATCCACACCGCGCAAGATCAGGTGGTCAGCCCCTACCTGCAACAAAAGATGGTTGCTGCCACGCCAGTCCGTCTCGAATTCACGCTCAATACCGGCCATACGCCCTTCCTGACCGATGTGCCCGGTCTGGTATCGGCAATCGAGAAGTCTGCAGACTAATAATTCACTAACTCCATCTACCCAAAATTCCGGCGTGCGCGGAGCCGCTGGTACCACTTCACACTTTATAAAGGAATGATCATGAGCCGTTTATTTAACCAAGCCATCAGCGAATCCACCGGACATGCTGCCCAACTCTATGCCGGGATTAAAGCCGCCGTTGGCCTGGTACCCAATGCATATGTCAACATCGGCAGCAACAGCCCGGTGGCACTCGAAACGCTCCTCAACATTGATGGCGCGTTAAAAAAGGGAACTCTGGGAGCGAAAGAAGGCGAAGTCGTCAAACTCGTCGTCAGTCAGGTCGCCGCATGCGACTACTGCCTCGCCGCTCACACATTGATCGGCAAAAAAACCGGTCTGAGCAAGGAAGATATTTTGGCTATCCGCCGCGGCACACCGTCAAGTGATGTCCGTCTGGACGCATTGGCAAGCTTTGTGCGCGAATTGATTTCGACCAGCGGCACGATGACGGCTGACGCTGTTGAAACAATCAAGGCTGCCGGTTTCACCGATACACAGATCGTCGAGATTGTGCTCGCCATTACGAGCATTACCTTTACAAACCTGTTCAACCGGATTAATGACACCGTGCTCGATTTTCCGCCAGCTGACCAGTAATCCTTAGATGTCTGCAAAAATGAAGAGGATTATTTTCGAATCGTCCTCTTCACCCCGCTACACCGTCAGCGTTTTCTCACAACACCGCCCTCATTCCTACTGACTCGCTGTCAGCCAAGTGCCCAGTTTGAACTCCTCTGTGTTTTCAACGGTCAAGCAAAGACTAGTTGCTAAATAACGCTGAATGCTAGCGCAAGAAAACAGGAGATCACTATGGCTGTCATTATTGCCGGACGCTTTGAACTACAGGATGAAGTCAGCGGAGCCATCGCCGCTTTACTCCGTGCGGGAGCACCACCGGAGCAAGTCACTTCCTTTTACGTTAATCCACCCGGCCAGCACGATATGTTCCCCATTGGCGGTGACAGGGATGAGTCACCGGGATCTGAAGATAGCGACAAAGGATCTGCCATCGGCCTGGCTACCGGCGGCGTAATCGGCGGGGCCGCCGGAACTGCGGCGGGACCTTTAGGTGCGGTAACGGGAGCGCTAGTCGGTGCGCATATCGGTTCACTGGTAGGTTCTTTATCCGGCACCGATGAGAAGAAAGATACCCCTCCGTTGCGACAAGCCGGGATGTTGGTTGCTGTCAGCGTCAGCAGCGAAGAGGAAGAAGAAAAAGCGATCGACACATTTCGCGGTCTGGGCGCGACCTGCGTAGAACGAGCGGAAGGTCAAATTGTGAATGGCGACTGGACAAATTTCGACCCCCTGTCTTCGCCGATATTTGTATAGAGTACAGCCTGATAATCTGAAGTCGGGATTATGCTGTGCATCAAATTCCCGCATCAGACTTCCTTTTATCAGGCCAGGTGCTCACCCCGTATTCTTTGCTACGTCGACACCACACGACTACTTCGGCTCCACCACTTTTACTGTGCGCCAGCGAAAGTTATCGTTATCTGCCGGAATCCACTGCATGCACAAGGGGTTGATGCATTCCTGCCCTTCAGTTCCCGGCGCGACAGCCAAGAAACTTTCCTCGTCGTAGTGCTGTACCTCAGACCGCTGCCAGGTCATGCAGAATTTGCAGCGAATTTCTCCAAAACCTTTTTTCATTACGTCGTCCAACTCTCTTCAAGCTAAGCGATCTAGTCTAATAAGGCTGTAGAGGATTGTCTATCAATTGAATGTAAGCCCAATTGGCAGGCTGAACATGCCATAAACATCGGGGGCGGATTGAATTGAAAGAGTGATGAGAGAAGTTAAATAGCTCAATGTGCGCGTTGCGGCGATAGCAGACCAAAGTTACCACCTCAAACGAATTGCTCAATACCGCTTTGAGAAATCAGTTAAGGCCCATCACTGAGCGAATTTCCTCTACACGCTTCAAAGCTTGAACGCTTCTCTCGGAGTGACCATTATCGTGTCTTTGAATATATCTGCCAGCCAGTTCTAAGAAATTATTTGCGAGTTGCACGCCATATTCTTTAAGGGACAGAAAAATGACTCCTTCCTTATACGAGACATCCTTTCGTCCGAGAATACTCTCTGCACATATGATGCAATTACTTGCAGGCACTTTCTCTAGAATTTTCAACGAAATTTCAGACAAGTTCTCCAGCATCTGCAAGAGCTTACTTGTTTCAACTAAATCTATTGCTCTTGAATACATGGACCATAGCTCTGCAGGTACAGTGGTGCGGTCAATTAACAAACTCGCCAATTTTTCGTAAGACTCAGTAGCCCAAATCATTTCTTGCTCTTTCGGTATATTCAAAGCCGAATACTTCAGATAGAGATTTGAATCTTCCTTAGCCATGTAAAAGTGCTTACATCCGTAGTCTTTGAACGTTTTCTCAGCATCTGCTAAACAAAAGCTACTTTCCATTTCGTCCTCTCAGTTCGCTTTATCGAACCAGGCAAATTTATATCTACTCTCGGTGTCCACTTTTGGCCGATTGTGCACTATCGCAAATACTTTAGAACAAGCCGGCGCTTATCAATTCAAGGTATCTCTAACATATCGTTTAAAAGCAGCTCGAGCGGCTACCGGACTCGGCGAGCAGCCATCAAACCATCGATTACACTCAACCTCAATATCTATAACGGTCGCATGATCTCCGGCTTTTTTATATGCCTTATAAGAAAGTTTATTCGATTTACTCGTATCAAGCGGATTGTAAGTTTCAATCACATCAGCTGTCTCGTTCATCACTCTGTAACTAGTATTGCTGCGTACCCACTGCGTCGCACGCGCCCAATATTTGAAGCACTGTTCGGCATTGGTGCACCGTAACGGACGATTTGCTTCTTTTATATGTTCCTGCTCTTCCTTACCGGGAAAATGAGGTGCAATCTGCCAAACGCCTACGGCAAAAAGGGCTAGCAAAATTATCGAGATATCTGTGCGCGTCAATGCCATAAGGTAGTTTTGAGATGGTGGATGCGCAAAATGGGGGGCAGAATTACGGGCGGCGTGGTCGACGAATGCACCCGACATGCTGCCGCAGAAGACGCGCTTGGACAATACTAATTTTATGGGATGCCACTGTCCACTTGTAGTCGATCGCGAACATCCTATCAACAGCACTCCAATAGCAAACCAGATACCTTCACTCATCGGTCTAGTAACACCCGTCAAACCCATCCATTCCCCAGCAAAGCCAGCAGACTCCCCACCAGCAACAACCACAAGGGATGAATACGCGTTTTCCAAGCCAGCAAGGCGCTGACAATGGTGATGATAGTCAGCAGCCAGTTGGTGTCGGAGGCATGCGCGATCACCGCGGCGCTGGCGGCGACGATGCCAGCCGTGACTGGCACCATGCCTGACTGTACATACGCACGCCACGGTTTATCCTTGAAGCGTTCCCAAGCATGCAAGGACAGTATCGTCAGCAGTGATGATGGACCGAACTTGGCGATCGCTGTTACTAACATGCCCATCCAGCCCGCTACATGCCAGCCGACCAGGTTGACCACCATCATGTTCGGTCCCGGTGCTGCCTGGCTCAGCGCAAACAAGGCACTGAACTCGGCCGCACTCATCCATTGATGCACTTCGACCACCTGCCGCTGCATCTCCGGCAAGATGGCATTGCCTCCGCCAAAAGCGAGTAGCGATAGCTGCGAAAAAATCAGGAATAAGGCGATCAGGGTCTGCGTCATTTTTTGCTCCGTGCAGTGACCCAGATGCTGAGCGGCGTCATCACCAGCATGACCCATAGTAAAGGCCAGCGCAGCACGGCGATGGCAATGAAGCAGATGATGGCAACCAGCGCCATCAGGTATTTCTTGCGCAAGGGCAGCGCAATTTTGATTGCCATCGAAATCAGCAAACCCGCCGCGGCAGCTGCCAGACCTGAAAATATATGCGCGACCTGCGCATCGTTCTGGAAGCGCTCATACAACATGCCCAGCATGATGAGCACCGCCGATGGCATCGCGACCAGGCCCATGATGGAGACAAACGCCCCCTTCACGCCCCGAAAGCGCATACCGACCGCAACCGACAGATTGATCATATTGCCGCCGGGCAGGAACTGGCACAGCCCGAGCAGCTCGGTGAATTCAGTTTCATTCAGCCAGCGCTTGTCTTCCACCAGCATGCGGTGCGCGAGTGGCAAGGCACCGCCAAAGGCCATCATGCCCAGACCGAGAAAGCCGAGGAACAATTGTCTGAGTGTCGGTGCCATTGCCTGTGTCGGCGCTGTGTCCGTCATGGGGGTGCTGCTTGCCATCTTCGTGCTTCCGTCAGAGGGATCGATAGATGAAAGCTTACGCCGGAAGCGTCATTCAGTCTAATATATGGAATCACCTACATCCATACTTAAAATATATGCCATCCATAGATCTGCGCCTGCTGCGTTACTTCGTCATCGTCGCCGAAGAAGGTCATCTGACCAAGGCGGCGCAACGCATAGGCATACAGCAACCGCCACTAAGCCAACAAATCCGCGCACTGGAAAAAGAGTTGGGCGTGACGCTGTTCCGCCGTCTGCCGCGCGGCATGGAGTTGACCGAGAGCGGCCATGCATTGTTGATTGATGCACGCCTAATACTGGATCAGGTCAGCGCCACAATAGAAGGCGTGCGCCGTATTTCGCTGGGAGAACGCGGCCGCCTCGCGGTCGGCTTCACCGAATCGGCCGCGCTGCATCCCTTCATTCCAGCCGTGATCCGCGCCTTCCGCTTACAAGCGCCGGAAGTCAGCATGGTGGTTGAAGAAAGCAATACACACGAATTGGTGGAAGACTTGAGGCACAACCGTCTGGATGTCGCCTTCATCCGCTCGCCTATCGGCAGTGCCAGCGGCTTGAAAATCGAAACCATGCTGGTGGAAGAGATGATCGTCGCCTTGCCCGCCACGCATAAGCTGGCGCAGCGACGCAAGAGCCTGCCGCTAACCGCGCTGGCACAAGAAGCCTTTATTCTGAACCGGCGCCTCAGTGGTCCGAGTTTGTACGATAGTGTGATTGCGGCTTGCCGCGCGGCTGGCTTCAGCCCGCGCGTGGAGCAGGAAGCACGCAAGAATTTATCAACGCTGAGTCTGGTCGCGGCCGGCCTCGGCGTGTCTATCGTGCCGGCCTCTATGCGTCATGTGCAACTGAAGGAAATTGTTTACCTGAAACTGGAGCAGGCGCCGGATCTGCGCGCCCCGCTCCATATGGCGTATCGCGATGAGCCGCAATCAGGTGCGGCCGCACGGATGATTAGCGCTGCACGCAAACTGGCGCAGCGCTAACACGACTAGCCGCGAACTTCTGTTTCCACTTCCGGTTCGGCTGGGGGTTGAGATTGCTGCGGTGGAGATTGAACTTCAGCCTGGCTTTCAGCTGGTTTGGCAGGAGTCTGCACTTGCGTCTCTGTTTGCACTACAGGCTTCGCCGTATTTTTAGAGACCTGCACACCCTCAATAAAGGTTGCAGCCTCTTGCGCCAGTTCGTCCACCACCGTATCACCGCGGTGCGACATGCCGACCATGAAGCCGACACCCGGCACCGTAGGATGCTGGCAATACAGCGAATTGAACTGCAGCTTCAGCGTCACCGTTTCGGTCGCTGAGGTGGCGGTCTTCGCTTTCATGTCTTCGGTCACGCCGACATATTTGATGCACGAATAACCACGCTGTTCACTGTACTCGTAGCTAGCCGAGATCGGCTTGAAGCGCTCCAGCGGAGAGTCTGCTTCCACGCCCTGCTTCACCAGCGCTTCAAACTGAGCTTTGTCTTTCAGATCCGGCAAGGCAAACAAGCTGACTTGCGCGATATAGCTCTCATTGACGGCAGTACCGGTACGGGCAAACGCCAACTCAGCCTGCGAGGACTTAACGATGACCCAGTCACCAGACAGTGGTGCACGCACATCAAGGAAGGCATTCGAAAACATCTTCCCGGCGGGTACTAGCGCTTGCGCGTTGCTCAGCACAGGAGCCAGGCACAGCGCAGCCGGCGCCAGCAAGTACGCAAATTTTTTCATATTCAAAACGGAAAGGCGCATCAGGTTTTAGGCAGAGTCACACCGTGTTGACCTTGATACTTGCCGCCTCTGTCTTTGTACGATGTTTCGCATACTTCATCGCTTTCAAAGAACAGCACTTGCGCACAACCTTCACCGGCATAGATCTTGGCTGGCAATGGCGTGGTGTTGGAAAACTCCAGCGTCACATAGCCTTCCCACTCAGGTTCAAATGGCGTCACGTTGACGATGATGCCGCAACGCGCGTAGGTCGATTTACCGAGGCAGATCGTCAGCACATTACGTGGAATGCGGAAATACTCGATGGTGCGCGCCAGCGCGAAGGAGTTCGGCGGAATGATGCAGACATCGCTCTTGATATCGACGAAGGAGTTTTCATCGAAGTTCTTAGGGTCAACGATGGTGCTATTGATATTCGTGAAAATCTTGAATTCGTCAGCGCAACGAATATCGTAACCATATGACGAGGTACCGTAAGAAACGATCTTTTGGCCATTAGCCTGACGCACCTGACCTGGCTCGAACGGTTCGATCATGCCGGTTTCCTGTGCCATGCGGCGTATCCATTTGTCGGATTTGATGGTCATATTCTTCGATTTAAGTGAGAGTGAAGTGAGTGTTGCAAAAGATTTCCGCAATTTTACGCGAAATCAACAGGTCTTCGCCTCCCGTCACGCAATCGGAGGCCGCGCCAACGACGCATGAATGTGGCGCGCAGACGTCACTGCAGCAGTCATACAGCGCTTCCAAACACTTTTGTATGGTCAAAAAAAGCCTGCTTCTGTATTATTGATAATAATTCTCATTTGTATGTAAGCACAAGCGTCGCTGCATTGCGCCGGTGCAAACCAGCCCCATCCAGCTTTTCACTCAGGAAATTTTATCGTGCCAGCTGTACCGCTAGTCTCGGACCGAGACGTCGCTGCTATCTATGTTGATCACCACAGCTGGCTGGTAAGTTGGTTGCGCCGCAAATTAGGTGGTGCCGATCAGGCCATCGATCTGGCGCAAGATACCTTTGTGCGTATTCTGGCGGTGCAAGAAACACGACGCGAGCTGACGCTGCAAGAACCACGCGCCTACCTGACGACCATCGCGCATCGTCTGCTGATTAATCACGTTAAACGCGTATCGCTGGAACAAGCCTATCTGGACGTCTTGGCACTGGCACCCGAGGCGGAAGCGATGTCTGCCGAAACCCGCATGCTCATCCTCGAAACCCTGCATGAAATCGACGCCATGCTCGATGGTTTGGGCGCCAAAGTACGCGAAGCCTTTTTGCTGTCCCAGCTGGAAGGTCTGACCTATGCCGAAATCGCCGAACGTCTCGGCGTGACCGACCGCACCGTCAAACGCTATATGGCGACAGCATTCGAACAATGTATCTTGCTGGTGGCCGCGGAATGATGCCCATCACTGCCAGCAATGCATTGCAGCCCAAGCACGCCGTCAATCCGCGTGCCGCCAGACAGGCCGCGCAATGGCTGGTGCTGATGCATTCCGGTGAGATGACCGATGCTGAGCGTCTGGCCTGCGATCATTGGCGTGCCAGTCATGCCGACCACGAACTCGCGTGGCAACGCGCGGCACTGGTCAGTAAAAAATTTGGTCTGGTGCCATCCAAGCTGGGCGCTCCGGTTTTGCGCAATGCCGCCAGCATGAACCGCCGTGCCGCTATCAAAACGCTGGCTTTGTTAGTCGCCGCCGGTCCGGTCGCCTGGACCGCTTACCGCGTGGCGCCGTGGCAGGAATGGACGGCGAATGAACATACCGCGACGGGTGAACAACGCGAGCTGACTTTACCGGACGGTACACGCCTGACCATGAACACCGCGACCGCCATCGATATTGCTTTTGATGACAACACGCGCCGCATCTTGCTGCGCAGCGGCGAGATCATGGTGAACACGGCCAAAGACAATGCGACCGTGGCCCGCCCGTTTATCGTAGAGAGCAAGCAAGGCCAAATGCGCGCACTCGGCACGCGCTTTATCGTGACGCAGAACCATGATTCCAGCCGTGTCGCAGTGACCGAAGGCGCAATCGAGGTCACGCCACGCCATCAGGCATCCGGCGCATTTATAGTCGGGGCTGGCGAACAAGCCAGCTTCAATAGCGAAACAGGCGTGCTGCAAACGATAGATCCGCATGCAGATGCCTGGACCACCGGTGTGCTGTATGCCGAAAAAATGGTGCTGGCCGAATTCGTCAATGAAATATCACGCTACCGCCCCGGCATATTGCGTTGCGATCCGGCCATCGCCGAGCTGCAGGTGTCAGGCGCATTTCAATTGCGCGATACGGACGCGGTGATCAAGGCACTGGTCGCATCCTTGCCGATACGCGCCAGCATGGTCACCCGCTATTGGGTCACGCTGGGGCCGATTTAATTACTGCGGGCACGTGGCCCCTTATCGCTGCAAATAAAAATCACCGGGCAATGTCCCCTTTTCCAATTTCGACGGTCAGACAAGATAAGAGCAACACATTCTGACCCTCGAAAGGACTTTCTTCATGACTCACCCGCGTACCTCGCGCAGCAAGCCATCTCGCGCCTGCGCCGCTGCATCGACAGACACCCCATGCCCAACCAAGCTGAAACCTTCGGTACGGCTGGTGCGTAGCGCCCTCTTCGTGATGGCGGCTGCGGTGGTCATCGCGGGTGTGCCGGCAACCAAGGTCTTCGCCGCCGAGCCGCAAACCAGTGCCGCTGCGGCCAAGAGCTACAACATCCCGGCCGGTCCCTTGAGCCCTGCTTTATCCGCATTCGCCGGTAGTGCAGGCCTCAATCTGGCGTCCGAACCGGCACTGACCGACGGTTTGCGCACCCAAGGTTTGCAAGGCAGCTTTACGGTGCAGGAAGGCTTTGCCCGCTTGCTGGCTGGCAGCGGTCTGACCGCAGTCGCACGCGGCCGCAATGTCTACACCTTGAGCAGACTGCCCGCTGCTTCCAGTACTGCACCGCATGAAGCGACTTTGCCTGCGGTGACTGCAACTGCCACCGTGTCGCCGACCACCGAAGGCAGTGATTCCTATACGACACGCGCGCTGACCATCGGCAAGATGACGCAATCGATACGCGAAACGCCGCAATCGGTCACCGTCATCACACGTAAACAGATGGATGATCAGAATCTGGTTACGCTGGAGCAAGTACTGGAACATACGACCGGCATCACCAAATCGCAGCGCAATTTTGGTGCGCACGTCTATACCATCCGTGGCTATGTGATTCCAGAAACGAACTACCTGCTCGATGGTGTCTCGGGCACCGTGTATAACCCGACCGGCTGGGTGCCGACTGATATGGCGGTGTTTGACCGGGTCGAAGTACTGCGTGGTGCGGGCGGCCTGATCGTCGGTGCGGGGGACCCAAGCGGCGTCATCAATATGGTGCGTAAGCGGCCCAAGGCAGAAAAGCATTTTGATGTCATGACTCGCATCGGTTCATGGAACAACTATCGGATGGAAGTCGATGCTGGCGGTGCGCTGAATGAAGCCGGCACTGTGCGCGGTCGTGCAGTCGCTGCGTATCAGGACAATAAGTTCTTCTACGACGTTGCCCATTCGAAGCAACCCTTGTTCTACGGCGTGGTCGATATGGATCTGAGCCGCGACACTACACTGACGGTCGGTGTACGTCATCAGGAAACCAATATTGATGGCTATGCGATTTATGGCTTGCCACGCTTCAGCAATGGCGCGGCCTTGAATGTGCCGCGCTCGACCAGCTTCACGCAAGGATGGAACCGGCATGAAGCCTCGGTGAATGAAGTGTTTACCGAATTGGAACACCGCTTCGCCGGTGACTGGAAGGCCAAGCTGACCGCCACCTATAGCAAGACCAGCATCTACCAAAAACTGGGCCGCATCCGCGGTGTAGTCAATCCGGCAGTAGGCACGACTGGTGTTGAATCTAGTTACTTCATGAATCGGGAAATCCCGACCTATGGCGTCGATGCCAATGCCGCGGGTAGCTTCAAGCTCTGGGGCCGTAGCCACCAGGCGATGTTTGGCGCGAACTGGTCCAAGTCCGATGAAATGATACGGACCGCGAACGTGGCGGTACCTGCCGGCACCCGAATGAGTATTTACAATCCTAATCCATGGTTGATCGCAGAACCGACACAACCGGCATGGACTAGTCAGTCGGTCAACAAGGATGATCGTATCGGCGTATATGGCAGCACACGCTGGGAATTAACTGATGATTTGCACCTGTTGCTGGGTGGCCGCTTTAGCTGGTTCTCATACCGCAGCAATAATGTGCTAACCGGTGCTGCCACCAATGACTACAAGCAAAAAGCTGAATTCACGCCGTATGCCGGTCTGGTCTATGACTTGAACAAGCAATGGTCGGTGTACACCAGCTATGCAGATACTTTCGAACCCCAAAGCCGCTATCAGACAGCCTCCGGCGAAATTCTTAAACCGGCAGTGGGTTCCAATATCGAAGCCGGTATCAAGGGCGAGTTATATGACGGTCGTCTGAACATCGCCATGTCTGTTTTCAAAGCCAAGAAAAAGAACATCGCCGTGCAGGATCTCAACACTCTAGGGATGTGCCCTGGTGTATCGACTACCTATTGCTATCGCACCTCTGCCTTCCGTGACAGCCGCGGCTTTGAAATCGAAGTGGGCGGCCAATTGGCCAGGGGCTGGCAGGCAGCGCTTGGCTACACGCGTCTGAAGAATGAAGACGAGAACGGACAAAGCACCAGCTGGGAAACGCCTAAGCATTTGTTCCGCGCGTCGACCACTTACCGTTTGCCGGGTGAATGGCAAAACTGGTCACTCGGTGGTGGCGTCGTCGCCCAAAGCGATTATTACTATAAAGAAAGCACCGGCGCGCAAATCACCCAAGGTGGTTACTCGGTATGGAATGCATTCGGTTCCTACAAGATCAGTGACAAGTGGACCGCCTCGCTGAATATCGACAATCTGTTCGACAAACATTACTACTCGGTGGTCGGCGGCACATCGAATGGCGGCTACTTCGGCACACCACGTAATGTGATGCTGACCATGCGCGGCTCGTTCTGACGCAGCGCTGAGTAGTTGCGATGAAGGACAGCTTACGACTCAGCATGTCGTGGTTGCACACATGGAGCGGGCTGGTGTGCGGCTGGCTCCTGTGTGCGATTTTTCTCGCCGGTTCACTGAGTGTATTTCGTGATCCGATTACGCACTGGATGAAGGCAGAGCCGGTACTCGCCACAAACGCAGATGCGCCGCAAGGTGTGCACCCGGATGTGCTGGCTTCAACCATGCAGCACTTGGCGACACAGGCAGCCGGCGCGCCATTCTGGCGCGTCGTATTGCCGCAACGCGCGGATCAGGCACTGCAAATATTCTGGCGCGCCAAAGATGGTCCGCGTACAGGCTCTCATCTGGCCGTGCATCCGCAAACCGGCGCCTTGTTGCCCTTGCCGTGGGGACGGCAGACCGAAGGTGGCCGTCACTTCATGTCCTTCCACTATTCGCTGGATGCCGGCATCTTCGGTTTCTGGTTGGTCGGCTTTGTCGCGATGGGGATGCTGGTGGCGCTGGTGTCCGGCGTCATCGTACACAAACGCATCTTCAAGGATTTCTTTACCTTCCGTCCCGGCAAGGGCCAGCGTTCCTGGCTCGATGCACACAATGTGACAGCGGTGCTGACCCTGCCCTTTTTGTTCATGATTGTGTACACCGGGCTGGCATTTTTCTATACCAGCTATATGCCGATGCCCTTGCGCGCCGCCTACGGTGCAGACGCCAAGGCTTATACGCAATACCAGCAAGAACTGGTGCCGGCACCTGTATTGAAACGCAAAGCTAGCGGCGTACCAATCGCCATCCCTGATCTGTCACCGCTACTGCAGCAAGCGCAGCAAATGACAGGACTGCCTGCGCGCATGCTATTGATAGAACGTCCGGGTGACGCCAGCATGGCCATCAAGGTCTACGACCACGGACCTGACACCGCGCACAGCGGACGTATATTGAATGCTCCCGGCATCGTCACCTTCGACGGTAAGACCGGTGCTGTACTGCAATGGCAAAAATCCGAGGGTGATCATGATTCGGTCAGCAGCAAAACCCATCGCGTGATCGAAGTGCTGCATGTCGCTACCTTTGGCGGCTGGAGCATAAAGTGGCTGTACTTCCTGAGTGGCTTGATGGGCACACTGATGATCGCCAGCGGTACCGTGCTATTCATGGTCAAGCGCCGCAAGAAAAATGAAATGGAATTCGGTGCGGCGACGGCACATATGTACCGCATAGTGGAAGGCATGAATGTCGCTGCAGTCGCCGGCATCTGCGTCGCCTGCATCAGCTATCTGTATGCCAATCGCTTAATCGATGCCGACTTTGCGCTACGCTCGGCATGGGAAGTAAGAACATTTTTCATCATATGGCTGCTCACGCTAGTGCACGCGATGTTGCGCACACCTGCCAAAGCCTGGGTCGAACAACTGGCGCTGGCCGCTTGCTTGTGTCTGGCCCTGCCCTTGCTGAACCTGATGACCACAGGTGAATACTTTCTGAGTTATTTTTTACGTTCGGACTGGCAAAGCTTTGCGCTTGAAATGGTGGTGCTGAGTCTGGGCCTGGCACTGGCCTTCACCGCGCACAAGCTAGGGCGGAAAAACCTGGCATCTGCCAGCAGCAAGCAGACAGCGAAAGTGATCACATCATGAGAGCCAAACCCATCCCGACCGTATCGTCCGCATATCGCTGGATGATCGCCAGCCGGGTACTGGCCGCCATCCTCGGCGCTTATATCCTGAGTTCGCTGAGCGCAGCGGTATTGGCATTACTGCTGCCGCTCATCAGCGGCATGACGCGAGCGGAAGGCGTGCTGATAGGAACGCTGCTGAGTTTCGTCATCTATACCTGCATCGCCTTATGGGTGTTTTGCAGCCGGTCTGCGCTCCGTGTGTGGACCAGCCTGATCGCATGGTCAGTAGCACTGTGGCTGATGATGGTGGTGTTGCAGAAGATGGGCTAAGGCGGCCCCTGCCCTTGCTAGGGCTGGCCATCCTCTATCTGCGCGTCGTAATCGTTCAGCTTGCGCATGATGGCAGCGCGTTGCGCATATTTCTTTTTCAGCTGTGCCAGCTTTGCATCCGTGCCGGTGCACAGCGCATTGATGTTTTTGATGAGGAACTGCTTACGTTCTTCGTCATACGGCTCCTCGCCGCGGAAATGGTCATAGCCGTCACGCTTTTCTACAAAGCGTGCGACGTCAGCCGGGAACTTGTGCTGCGCCAGTACCGGCAAGGCCGTACTGCTCAGTAGCAAGAGGCAGATCAGTTTCAAACGCATGACACTCCTCGACTTAGATATCTGCAAGCTTCCCTGCTGACGGTGCATCAGCGTTGCATCGTTTCCCACACCTTCTGCAGCCGCTTGACCGACACCGGCATCGGTGTTCGCAGTTCTTGTGCAAACAGCGACACACGCAACTCCTCCAGCAACCAGCGGAATTCAGTCATCTTCGGATCACCATGACGTTCCTTCAAGGCGCGCTGCCATGGTGCTGCCGCCTGCTGCCACTCAGATAGTGCGCGCGCGTCCCGTGCCGGATCAGCGCGCAACTTATCTATGCGACCATTGATCGCTTTCAGATAACGTGGGAAATGCGTAAGGTTGCTGTAGTCGTTGTCGGCAATAAAACGCTTACCGACCAGCCCTTGCATCTGCGCCTGTATATCTGTCACTGCTTGCGCATGGGCTTTGACCGTTTGCAGCTTCTTCGGCAAGGCATGGTATTCGGTCAGTACCAGACTCACCAGTCGGGCGATTTCATTGACCAGCAGACCGAGGCGGGATTTGCCCTCATCCTTGCGTGCATTGAATTCCTCGGCGGTTTTCGGCAAGGGTTCCTGCAGGCAGGCGCGTTCCAGTCCGGCATAGATGATCTGGTCACGCAACTCTTCCTGCGTACCCAAGGCCATGAATTGCATGCCCATTTGCTGCAAGCCCGGAATGTTCTTTTCCAGATACTTCAGCTGTTCCTTCAATTGCAAAGCCAGCAGTCGGCGCAAGCCTATGCGGTGTACGCGCGCCGCTTCATTCGGATCATCAAACACTTCCAGATCGCAGTGACTGCCTTTATCGACCAGCGCCGGGAAACCGATCAGCGTTTGCTTGCCCTGCTGGATTTCCAGCAATTCCGGCAATTCGCCAAAGGTCCAGCTGCTCAGGTTTTGATGGATGCCGCTGGCGGCTGGTGCTGCCTTATTCCCTGCCTTGTTCGCTGCCGCCGGCGTCGCCGTCTTACCTGCTACCGCAGTTGCTACTCCTTGCGGCTGTGCTGTGGGCGTCATCGGCGCGGCAGTTTTTTCTGCGATGCGCTGGAAGCTCTCGCGCGCCTGTCCGCCAAACTCGGCGCGCAAGGCGGCCAGATTACGCCCCATCTCCAGCTGGCGACCATGTTCATCGATCACTTTGAAATTCATGAACTGATGCGCGGACAGGGTTTCCAGCTTGTAGTCGGTCGTCTTGGTGACCATGCTGATTTGTTCACGCACGTCAGCAATCACCGCATCCAGCAAACTGCCTTTGCCAAATGCATGTGCCTGCTGTGCGCGCTCGCAGAAGCCAGCCGCATAATCCGGCAAAGGCACGCAATGGCGACGCAATTTTTGCGGCAGGGATTTCAGCAGCAAATGTACTTTTTCCTTCAGCATGCCGGGTACCAGCCATTCGCAACGATCGGCCGACACCTGATTCAAGGCATACAAAGGCACCGCCAGCGTCACGCCATCGCGCGGCGTGCCCGGCTCGAAGTGATACGACAAAGCCATATCAACACCGGCCACATTCATCACTTTAGGGAAGAGCTCGGTGGTGACGCCGGCCGCTTCATGCCGCATCAAATCATCACGATTCAGATACAGCAGCTTCGGCTCTTTGGCCGTCGCATCCTTGTGCCACTTCTCGAAGCTGATGCCATTGTGGATATCAGCCGGGATCAGCTTGTCATAGAAAGCGGCGATCAATTCATCGTCAACCAATACATCGAGGCGGCGCGATTTGTGTTCGAGGTTTTCGATCTCGCGCACCAGCTTGTGGTTGTGCGCAAAGAATGGCGCACGCGTTTCAAAGTCACCGCCGACCAGCGCATCGCGGATAAAGATTTCGCGCGCATCGGACGGATTGATCAGACCGTACTGAATGCGGCGCTGGCTATACACCACCAGACCGTACAAGGTCGCACGCTCATAGGCGGAGACCTGCGCCGTGCGTTTTTCCCAGCGCGGTTCGCCATACGATTTTTTCAGCAAGTGACCGGCCACGCGCTCCAGCCATTCCGGTTGTATCTGGGCGATGCAGCGCGCATACAGACGCGTGGTGTCGACCAGCTCAGCCGCCATCACCCATTTACCGGCTTTCTTGATCAGACTGGAACCCGGCCAGATATGGAATTTGATGCCGCGGGCACCCAGATAATGCGGCTCATCCTCAGCCTTGAAGCCGATATTGCCGAGCAAGCCAGTCAGCAAGGCGGTATGCAATTGTTCGTAGGTGGCAGGCGCTTCGTTCAGACGCCAGCCCTGCTCGCGCACGATGGTCAGCAATTGCGTGTGCACATCACGCCATTCACGCAAGCGCAGTTGCGACAGGAAATTGGCACGGCACTCTTCCTGCAACAGACGATTCGATTTCTTGTGCGCGATCGCATCTTCAAACCATTTCCAGATTTTCAGATAACTGCTGAATTCCGATTTTTCATCGGCGAATTTTTTGTGCGCATTGTCGGCGGCAGCCTGAGCTTCCATCGGCCGGTCGCGCGGATCCTGCACCGACAAAGCGGCCGCAATGATCAGCACTTCGGTCAGGCAGACATTGTCCTTCGCCGCGAGGATCATGCGCCCTACGCGCGGGTCCAGCGGCAGCTTGGCCAATTCACGGCCCAGACGCGTCAGTTTGTTTTCATCATCGACCGCACCCAGTTCCTGCAACAACTGATAACCGTCGGCGATGGCACGACCCAGCGGCGGCTCGATGAAGGGGAAGGTTTCCACATCGGTCAGATGCAGCGACTTCATGCGCAGGATGACGGAGGCCAGCGAGGAGCGCAGGATTTCCGGTTCGGTGAATTTCGGCCGCAGCAGATAATCCTGTTCGTCGTACAGACGAATACAGACACCAGCCGAGACCCGGCCGCAACGACCAGCACGCTGATTGGCCGCGGATTGCGCAATCGGTTCTATCTGTAATTGTTCGACTTTATTGCGATAGCTGTAACGCTTGACGCGCGCCAGACCAGCATCGACCACATAGCGGATGCCGGGCACTGTCAGCGAAGTCTCGGCGACGTTGGTCGCCAACACGATGCGGCGTGCATTTGAAATCTTGAAGACGCGTTCCTGCTCCTGTACCGAGAGGCGGGCAAACAGCGGCAGGATTTCGACATGCGGCGGGTGATGCTTGCGCAAGGCTTCGGCCGCATCGCGGATTTCGCGCTCACCCGGCAGGAATACCAGCACATCGCCTGAGCCGATACGCGCCAGCTCATCGACCGCATCGACCACCGCATCCATCAGGTCGCGCTGGCCGCGCTCTTTGGCCGCCAGGGCCGAGCGCCGTGCAGCCGCAGCATCCGAGGTGGCGTTGGAATTGGCGTTGTCGGCGGCATTCTTATCAAACGCTTCGACCGGACGATAGCGCACTTCCACCGGGTACAGACGACCGGAGACTTCAATCACGGGTGCCAGTTTGCCGTTGCTGCCAAAGTGACGCGCGAAGCGATCAGCGTCGATCGTCGCCGACGTGATGATGACTTTCAGATCCGGGCGCTTCGGCAGTAATTGCTTCAGATAGCCGAGCAGGAAGTCGATGTTCAGGCTGCGTTCATGCGCTTCATCGATGATGATGGTGTCGTACTGGCGCAGCAAAGGATCGGTTTGCGTCTCGGCCAGCAAGATGCCGTCCGTCATCAGCTTGATCCACGCGCCTTTGGTCAGCGTGTCATTGAAGCGCACCTTGAAGCCGACGTGCTCACCCAGCGGCGAGCCGATTTCATGCGCGATGCGTTTGGCGGTGGACGAGGCCGCAATCCGGCGTGGTTGCGTGTGGCCGATCAGCCCGTTCAGGCCGCGCCCGAGTTCGAGGCAGATCTTCGGCAATTGCGTGGTTTTACCGGAGCCGGTTTCACCACTGACGATAATCACCTGATGCGCCTGGATCGCGCGCGCAATATCCTCGCGCTTGCCGGAAACCGGCAGCTCTTCAGGGAAGCTGATCGCCGGTAAGGGATTACGGACCGGCGGAGCGGATGGGGCCTGCGCGTTACGCGCTGGACGCCGGGATACACCACCCGGGCTTGGCTTGGATTCTGGAGCTGACATGTAGGGCAGAATTATACAGAGCAGTGTCGTATTTCGTCGTCAGATCGCGCAATCGAGTGTGCTTGCCATGGTTATAATGCATCTCATGGAAAATCAAGATCAATTCGTCCAGTGGCTGCGCTCGGTCGCGCCGTACATCCACGCCTTTCGCGGCAAGACCTTTGTGGTCGCCTTCCCCGGCGAACTGGTCACCGCTGGCGCACTGCCAGTACTGGCACAGGATTTATCACTGCTGCACGCGCTCGGCATCAAAGTCGTCATCGTGCATGGCTCACGCCCGCAAGTGGAAGAACAACTGGCGCTGCGCCATGTGGAAGCACGCTTCCATAACGGCGTGCGCATTACCGATACCGCTGCACTCGAATGCGCGAAAGAAGCCGCCGGTGAGTTGCGCCTGGATATTGAAGCCGCTTTCAGCCAGGGCTTGCCGAACACACCAATGGCGCATGCGGCGATCCGGATTATCTCCGGCAACTTCGTCACCGCACGTCCGGTCGGCATCATCGACGGCGTAGACCTGGAATTAACAGGCGTTACGCGCAAGATCGCGTATGAAGCAATCAATCCAATCCTGAATGCAGGTGGTCTGGTCTTGCTGTCGCCACTCGGATTCTCCCCAACCGGCGAAATCTTCAATCTGACGATGGAAGACGTGGCCGTCAATGCCGCGGTTGCCTTGCGCGCCGATAAGCTGATTTTCATTACCGAAACACCGATGATGAAGGATCTGGCCGGTGCCGACATCCATGAATTGTCCTCACATCAGGTCGACGCCGTATTGCAGCATGATTGCGTCCCGGCCGATGCCGCCTTCTATCTGCAGCATGCGGTCCAAGCCTGTAATGGCGGCGTGCCACGGGCGCATATCGTGCCCTTCGCCACCGATGGCTCGGCGCTGCTGGAATTGTTTACACATGATGGCGTCGGCACCATGGTTTCTTTCGAGAATCTGGAAAGTCTGCGTGATGCCACGATTGAAGATGTCGGCGGCATCCTCAAATTAATCGAACCGTATGAAGCAGACGGCACGCTGGTCAAGCGCGGCCGTGAACTGATCGAACGCGAAATCGATTACTTCTCCGTGATCGAACATGACGGCGTGATCTTTGCCTGTGCCGCACTCTACCCTTTCCCGGCGGAAAAAATGGCCGAGATGGCTTGCCTGATCGTGAATCCAGAAGTGCAGACCCAGGGCGATGGCGAGCGTTTGCTCAAACATATGGAGAACCGTGCACGTGCTGCCGGCTTGAAAAAATTGTTTGTCCTGACGACCCGCACTGCGCACTGGTTCCTGAAACGCGGCTTTGTTCCAGCCACGGTCGACAGCCTGCCGAAGAACCGGCAGCAAATGTATAACTGGCAGCGTAAATCACTGGTTTTCACGAAGAACCTATAATGTCGCCACTTTCCCTGATTTTTACCAGCGCTTTCAACCGCGACGGACTCTGAATTCAACACTCGTCAACACCAGCTTCACCCGCGTGACCCATCAGGCAACGCGACGTGGCAATAGAAAAGGATAGCAACATGACACGCACGATACATTGCATCAAACTCGACAAGGAAGCCGAAGGTCTGGACTTCCCACCGTACCCGGGTGAGTTGGGCAAACGCATTTACGAAAGCGTCTCGAAAGAAGCATGGGCCGCCTGGCTCAAGCACCAGACCATGCTGGTGAATGAAAACCGCCTGAATCTGGCCGATGTACGCGCCCGCAAATACCTCGCCACGCAAATGGAAAAACACTTCTTCGGTGATGGTGCCGACGCTGCACAAGGTTATGTGCCGCCGACTTACTAAGCACTGATTGCTGACTTGCTCAGCAATTCAAATACAAAAAAGCCCGCAGATCGCGGGCTTTTTTATGAGCGTTATTGCTGATGATTCAAGGACGGGCTATCGGCTCTATCCGTCTCTCATACAGAGAATTGGTCGCGCTCAGAATTTCACGCAAGAGCATCACAAAGCTGGAGACCAGACACAGCATCGCCATGATGAAGAAGACTGCGATGAATTTGGACAAATCCACGCTCAGCGCGTCACCAAGAAACAACGAGATGATGACCAGGCTGACCATCAGCGCACAGGCGGTGCTCAATACAATCGCGCGATTGATCAGATGGGCACGTGGATACAAAGTCACCAGTTCGGCGTTTAAATCCGGATGATGCACCGGGTCTACCGTGCGCAGTTTGTCTTCCAGTACGCGCGAGCGATCGGTAATCCGGCCCAGACGATTGGTCAGCACCATCAGATTGGTGCCAACACCTGTCAGCAGGAAAACCGGCGCCACCGATAACTGGATAATGTGACCTATATCCCCGACTTGAATTTCCATGGCTGTAATCTAAAAAATTAAACGAGGGGTAAATGCCGTAACAGCACCATATCATGCCTGAAGCACGCTGAGACAGGCAAGCCGGTACGCGCCGGCAGCCTGCTCTCTGGCATTATTTCTTCTCGACTTCACCACCTAAAGCGGCCACCAGATCGCTCAGCATGCGGCTCAGTTCGCCCGTCATCAACATGATGTCGGAATCGAAGCGTTCGTCGTCGTTTTGCGCGGTGCTATCGGCGTTTTCCTTGATGACATCCAGTGGCGTCACACGTTTGATGGTCAGCGCTTCGGTCAGCACAAAGGAAATCTTGTCAGCCCAGGTCATGGCCAGACGCGTACATTGCTTGCCGGACGCGATATGGCGACGCACATCGTCGGCTTCCAGCGTATGACGCACATAACGCACGGTCGCCTTGCCTTCGCCGGTGGCGCGCAATTCGGTGTCTTGATCGACGGTAAAGCCGTGCGGTGCGGTGTCGGCCACCAGCCACTCGGTCATCGCGGTCACTGGTGAGAGCGCGACGTGCAGGGTTTCCAGCGGCAGTTTGTCGACCGATTTGACCAGCAGTTTGATCACTTCATCGGCTTTGGCCGGGCTACCGGCGTCGACCACCATCCAGCCATTGACCGGATCGATCCAGACCCAGGTCTGGCGCCAGACGCTGAAGGCACGCGGCAACAGGTCATCGGTGACCTCTTCCTTGATTTCCTTCATTTGCTTGCGACCCGGCTTGAAGCCTTGCTGCTCTTCGATTTCCGCAGCCTTGATCTTGGTGACCTGATTGATCACGGTGGTCGGCAGGAGCTTTTTCTCGGTGCCGAGCAACAGCAGCATTTGTTTGTTCAGCGAGTAAACCAGTTCGCCGTTTTCGCGTGGCGAAACCCAGCCCTGGCTTTGCATTTCCAGACTGGAGCATGGCTGGAAAGCGTGCGGCGCGAGGTCGGCCGCCAATTGTTCAGCTGAAACGGCCCACGGCGCAGGAAGACGATATATCTGAAGATTCTTGAACCACATGGCTTGCCCCGGCAAAAAAAGGGGCTATTCTACACGCGACCTCCTGCCCTGCCGTACACAAAATTGCAGAAAAATGCCGCGCCAAGCGGCCCGGCAAAAACGAGAAGCGCGTGGCACCGTCATCTCCGGTGAATGCTTGCGGGAAAGCTCGTAAAAATGGCGTCTTATCCAGCCAAACACCGCAGAAACACTCGCGGTAGCGGTTATAATAGCGCTCACTTATCATCTGGCCGGGCCTAGCATTACCCGCCAGAAATTGATTACGAAAATTTTTAGCACACAGCATCAACATTTATCGTCTCCATGTCCAAAAGCACATCCCGCAAGCCGATCGAAATTAAAATTTCCACCGTCGTCGCCGTCTCTGCCATCCTGCGCGATGCCAACCTGGCCGTGCTCGATGCCGCCATGCAGGAAATGACCGGCGGCAACGCTGATTTTTTCGACGATGAATTCGCTGTGATCGATGTCGGCCAGCTCGAACCCACCGGACAAACCATAGACTGGGCGGCGCTCACCACCCTGCTCAAATCCTATCGCCTGAATGCAGTGGCAGTACGCAATGCAACGCCGGAAATGGCCGCCGAAGTACTGGCACATGGCCTGAGCCTGGACGGCTCGATCAAGGAACGCGCGCCGAGCGCAGCTGCCACCCCGCAACAAGCGGAAATCGAACTGGCACCAGCCGCCGAACCAGCACCGGAACCGGTGGCAGTACAACAGGTAGCAGCACCGGTCGCCACGCAATTCGCGGCCAATACCATGATCGTCGATACCCCGGTACGTGCCGGCCAGCGCATCTATGCGCGCGGTGCCGACCTGATCATTACCGCAGCTGTCAACAATGGCGCCGAAGTCATCGCCGACGGCAGCATCCATATTTACGCACCGCTGCGCGGCCGTGCCCTGGCCGGTGCCAGCGGCAATACCGAAGCACGCATTTTTACCTTGAGCATGGAAGCCGAACTGGTTTCCATCGCCGGCATGTATCGCACTTTTGAAAACGGCTTTCCACAGGATCGCGCACAACAGGCAACGCAAGTCCGCCTGGTTGGCGATCGTATCGACATGCTGCCTATCAAGGCAGCGGCATAACTTAGAAGTTCCAATAAATAACGAAAGGGGTTTCCTTTGGCAAAAATCATCGTTGTAACGTCAGGTAAAGGCGGCGTCGGCAAAACGACATCGAGCGCAAGCTTTGCATCTGGTTTGGCCATGCGCGGACATAAAACAGTCGTCATCGATTTTGACGTCGGCCTGCGTAACCTCGATTTGATCATGGGCTGCGAACGCCGCGTGGTGTACGACCTGATCAATGTCGTCAACAAAGAAGCAACGCTGAACCAGGCACTGATCAAGGACAAGCACTGCGACAACCTGTTCGTGCTGCCTGCTTCGCAAACCCGCGACAAGGATGCATTGAGCGAAGACGGCGTCGAGCGCGTGCTGCAAGACCTGGCCGCAATGGATTTCGAATTCATCATCTGTGATTCGCCGGCCGGTATCGAACACGGTGCCGTCATGGCGCTGACCTTCGCCGATGAAGCCATCATCGTGACCAATCCTGAAGTGTCGTCGGTACGCGATTCGGATCGCATCCTCGGCATCATCCAGGCCAAATCGCGTCGTGCACTGAACGGTGGCGAACCGGTCAAGGAACACCTGCTGATCACGCGCTACGTACCGAAGCGCGTCGAAGCCGGCGAAATGCTGTCCTACACCGACGTGCAGGAAATCCTGCGCATCCCGCTGGTTGGCATCATCCCCGAGTCGGAATCCGTCCTGCACGCATCGAATGCAGGCAATCCGGCGATTCATATTGAAGGCAGTGAAGTTTCGGAAGCATATAAAGATGTCGTCTCGCGTTTCCTCGGAGAAGACGTTCCGCTGCGATTTACCGACTACGAAAAACCTGGCTTTCTGCAGAGAATTTTTGGAGGTAAGTAATCATGGCGCTTTTGTCTTTTCTCTTCAACAGCAAGCCGAAAACTGCGAGTGCAGCCAAGGAACGCTTGCAGATCATCATTGCGCGTGAACGCAATGGTCGTGCCGGTCCCGACTTCCTGCCAGCCCTGCATCAGGAACTGATCGCGGTGATCTCGAAATACGTCAAGGTCAATCCTGACGACATCAAGATTTCGCTCAACAGCCAGGGCAACCTGGAAGTGCTGGACGTCAACGTCGTGCTGCCGGACGACGCGATTGAAGCGGTCAAGTAAGCCAGGCCTCACCGTCTGAAGCCGGATCCGGCGTCGCTGGATCCGGTGTTTCCCCCCGCAGTTGCATGGAAAATTGCCGCTGTCGTCAGCTGTTCGCAGATGACGTATCATTTCACCTCCATTATTGAGTGAGACCCCACCATGAAAACCAAAGCTGCCGTCGCCTGGAAAGCAGGCCAAGCACTGACTATCGAAGAAGTGGAACTGGGTGGTCCACGTGAAGGCGAAGTGCTGGTTGAGATCAAAGCCACCGGCATTTGCCATACTGATTACTACACCCTCTCGGGTGCCGATCCGGAAGGTATCTTCCCGGCCATCCTCGGTCACGAAGGTGCCGGCGTGGTGGTCGAAGTCGGTCCGGGCGTCAAGAGCCTGAAGAAAGACGATCACGTCATTCCGCTCTACACACCGGAATGCCGCGAATGCAAATTCTGCCTGTCGCGCAAAACCAATCTGTGCCAAAAGATTCGCTCGACCCAGGGTCGCGGTCTGATGCCGGATGCGACCAGCCGCTTCTCCATCGATGGCAAGCCGCTGTTCCACTACATGGGTACCTCGACCTTCTCGAACTACATCGTGGTGCCGGAAATCGCCTTGGCGAAGATTCGCGAAGATGCGCCATTCGATAAAGTTTGCTACATCGGCTGCGGTGTCACCACCGGCGTCGGTGCAGTATTGTTCACAGCCAAAGTAGAAGCTGGTGCCAATGTGGTGGTGTTTGGCCTCGGCGGTATCGGTCTCAACGTGATCCAGGCGGCCAAGATGGTCGGCGCCGATAAAATCATCGGTGTTGATCTGAACCCGGCCCGCGAAGCAATGGCACGCAAATTCGGCATGACGCATTTCGTCAATCCGAGCAAAGTTGAAAACGTGGTCGATGCCATCGTACAACTGACCGACGGCGGCGCTGACTACAGCTTCGAGTGCATCGGCAACGTCCACACCATGCGTCAAGCGCTGGAATGCTGCCACAAAGGTTGGGGTCAATCGATCGTGATCGGTGTCGCTGAAGCCGGTGCAGAAATCAGCACCCGTCCGTTCCAGCTGGTCACCGGCCGCGAATGGAAAGGCTCAGCCTTTGGTGGTGCACGCGGTCGTACCGATGTACCAAAAATTGTCGACTGGTATATGGAAGGCAAACTGAATATCGATGATCTGATCACGCACACGCTGCCACTGGAACGGATCAACGAAGGCTTTGACTTGATGAAGAGCGGCGAATCGATACGCTCGGTTGTAATTTACTAATACGGGGAAGATGGTGGAACTGATCAGCCAGCACGTATGCTTTAATGGCGTACAGGGATTTTATAAACAGCAGTCGCAAGAGACTGGTTTGCCGATGACTTTTTCGGTGTACCAGCCGCCACAGGCCAAGCATAAAAAAGTACCTGTACTGTTTTATCTGGCTGGTCTGACCTGCACAGAAGAAACCTTCATGATCAAGGGTGGCGCGCAGCGTTACGCCGCCGAACACGGCATCATGCTGGTTTCACCTGACACCAGCCCGCGCCGCACCGGTATCAAGGGTGCCAGCGATAGCTGGGATTTCGGTCATGGTGCCGGCTTCTATCTCGATGCGACGCAAGCGCCGTGGTCGGATCACTTCCGCATGTACTCTTACGTCGTGCATGAATTGCGCAATACCATCATCGCCAACTTCCCGGCTCTGGCTGACCGCATCGGCGTGTTTGGTCATTCGATGGGTGGCCATGGTGCATTGACGCTGGCGCTGAAGAACCCGGACATCTACAAATCGGTATCCGCGTTCGCGCCGATTACCGCACCTAGCCTGTGCCCATGGGGTGAGAAAGCGTTCTCGAATTATCTGGGACCAGATCAAAGCACCTGGCAAGATCACGATGCCAGCGCCCTGATGCGCGCCCGCAAGACACCATTCCCGCACGGCATCCTGATCGATCAGGGTCTGGACGATCAATTCCTTGATACTGAATTGCTGCCGCACCATTTCGAATCAGCTTGCTGGGCAGCAGAACAACCACTGACCCTGCGTCGTCACCGCGGTTACGATCACAACTACTACTTCATTTCGACCTTCATGCAAGACCACATCGCCTTCCACAGCGAGATCCTGCATAAGTAATATGAAGCAAGGCAGTACTCACATAGTGCTGCGACAATAATAAAAAGGGAGGGACAGAAATTCTGTCCCTCCCTTTTTTATTTACATCCCGTTTGCTGCAGTCGACTATTGCCTAAACAGCAGTTAAAACTCTTCCCAGTCATCCGAATTGCCTTGCACCGTGGTTTTGCTCGGTGAGGCTTTTTTCGGTTCTGCTGATACCGAGCGATTAGCTGTCGGCAATGCGACTGCAGAATGCGAAGCCGCCACCGCCGGAGCACGCATAGCCGTCGACTGTACCGTACGCGGTGCAGCCGTATGCCCTGCCGAATAACCATTTCCGATCTGGAATACGCTGACCGCCTGCGCCAGATTGCGCGCCTGATCCTGCAGCGATTCAGCCGCAGCAGCCGCCTCTTCGACCAGCGCAGCATTTTGCTGTGTAACCTGATCCATCTGACCGATAGCCTGGTTCACTTGCTCAATACCATCGCTTTGTTCCTGGCTGGCGGCGGTAATTTCGGCCATGATGTCAGCCACGCGTTTGACGCCATCGACGATTTCATCCATCGTGGTTCCGGCTTCAGCCACCAGCTTGCTACCGGCATCTACCTTCTCTACCGAGTCACCGATCAAGGCTTTGATTTCTTTCGCTGCAGCGGCCGAACGTTGTGCCAGATTGCGCACTTCGGTTGCCACCACTGCAAAGCCACGACCCTGCTCACCGGCACGTGCTGCTTCCACCGCTGCATTCAGCGCGAGGATGTTGGTCTGGAAGGCGATGCCATCGATCACGCCGATGATGTCGACAATTTTCTTCGCCGAATCATTGATGGAACCCATGGTATTGACCACTTCCGACACCACCGTACCACCCTTGACTGCCACTGCCGAAGCCGCCACTGCCAACTGATTAGCCTGACGCGAGTTGTCGGCATTTTGCTTGACGGTCGAGGTCAGTTCTTCCATCGAAGAAGCAGTTTCTTCCAGCGAGCTGGCTTGCTGTTCGGTGCGCGAGGACAGATCCAGATTACCGCTAGCGATTTCGCTGGAAGCGGTCGCGATGGTATCGGTACCCATACGGATTTGCGTCACGGTTTTGACCAGGCTGTCCTGCATGCGACGCAAGGCTTTGAGCAACAAGCCTGCTTCATCATCGGTCGCCGGCAAAGTGCTGCGCGCAGTCAGGTCACCTTCAGCCACTGATTCCGCGACCGACAAGGCTTCCTGCAATGGACGGGTAATGCCAACCGTCAGACGCCATGCGATCAGCGTACCCAACAGCAAAGCGATGACGGCACCGATGATCAGAGCCATGCGACCCGAAGCGTAGTCCGCGGTAATCGATTGATCCGCCAGCTTCACTTCGTTCTGATAAAACGCCAGAACGTCGCGCACGCTGTCGACGTAAGCATCCAGCGCCGGGATCATCTTGCTATTGATCAGTTGCTGGGCTTCTGCCTCATTGCCTTTTTCTTTGATGCCAAAAATGGTTTTACGCAAATCGACATACACAGCGCGCTTCTTGCCTACTTCGGCAAACAGCTGCTTTTCTTCAGGCGTGACCAGTGATGCTTCCACGCCGTTCTGGATATCGGTAATTTGCTTGCTTTGTGCAGTGATCGCTTTTTGGAAGAACTGCTGCGTGTCTGCATCAGCACTCTTTACCAAAGCCACGGTACGTACACCATTGACACTGGTTGCGAGCAACCAGTCTTCTGCTGACTTTTGTTTTTTCAGTGATTGATCAACCAGACTGCGGCTGGCGTCATTGATATTTTCCAGACGCATGATGCCGGTAACGCCCATGGCGGCTACCAACAACAAAACCAATCCGAACCCCAGACCCAGCCTTACACCTATTTTCATATTCGCGATGCGCATCGTATCTCCTTCAATACTTTATTTTTTTGTTTTGCAAAAAACACTGTGTCTATTTCGACCTCCAGACTAAGAATCGATGCCTTTCTGCGCCTGCAAAACCAACATCCATTTGGGCAATCCGACCTGACGGTGAATGGCTGACATGCAGATGTAAGTCCTACCTACAACATGACATTCTGAAAACAAGTAAGGAAAATAAGATAAATCCTATTCCACCCGTATCTCTTTAACGGCAGAGAATACCCAATATTGATGGTCACGCGCAAAAATAGTGCGTAGTTCTACGTACAAAAACGAATTTGTTATAAGCAGGGACTCAGCGGATTCGCGGCGACCAGAAATAGCCGGCGCGCAGTAGGCGCAGAAAATTTCAAACAGATGGGACTAAGGGACAGCTGGCCAAGCCTAGTCCCCTTGCGGGTTTCAGCGCGAGTGGACTGTGCGCTCAGAAGCGCTCATAGCCTTTGAGGTAACGCCATTGCCCGACCGGCAAAGCGGCCATAGGCAGGCGTGCCATGCGTATGCGTTTGAGGCCGACCAATGTAAGACCAACCTGCTCACACATATACGGAATCTGGCCACGCTGTATGCCTTTGCCGGCAAAGCGCAAACGGGTTTCGTTTTGCCAGCTCACCTTGACGGGCGCCAAAGGCTTGCGGTTCATGCTCAGGCCGTGGTTCAGCAAAGCCAGACCATCGGCGATCAGGCTGCCACTGACTTCGGCGATGTACTCCTGCTCGACGCTGGCGGCATCGTCTACCAGCTTGCGGGTGATGTGCCAGTCCTGCGTCAACACCAGTAAACCGCTGGCGAGGCTTTCCAGCTGATCCGTTGCTTTCAGGTCGACCGTATGTTTTTTCAGGAAGCGTATGCCGGAGCGATCATCGGCAAACAGGTTTTCCGGCGTGATGCATTGCAGTGCAGCAGCGGCATCCATACCGGCTGGCTTATGCAACAGAATGGTGACCGGTTCGACTGCGACCAGCGTTGCATCCGGCGCCAGCACGATCGCTTGTTGCGGATCGACCCGATGGCCGGGCTCCTCGATCACGCGACCATCCACACTGATCCAGCCGCCCTCAATGTATTGCTCGGCTTCGCGGCGCGAACAGGCAAGCGCTTCGGCAACGCGTTTGGAAAGGCGGATAGAGTCGTCCATAGTGAGGCAATCTGAAAAAGATGTGTATTGTCAGCTTGCAGCACAGTCGCCGCAAGCGTTTTAGCTTGCGGCTTTGCATTTGAGCGGGGATGGACGTGCTTCAGGGCATGTAAAACGCCTGCGGCAAATCAGTAAGATCAGGCGGCTTTGGTCTGCGCGCTGGTTTCTGTGGCGGCCTTGCTGCCTGCCTCAGGTAATCCTTCACTCTGCCAGCGATCGAACTCGGCCATGATGACCTTGTGCGTTTTCTCGCTAATTTCCGGCAGCGTGCCACCCAGCATCTCGGCCGCTTCCTTGAAACCTTTTTCAACCGCAGCCCGGATCGCGTCCAGCTTGGAAGGATCGCCACCGATCACACTTTTAGCGAAATTGAGGATGCGCTCCGCAACTTGCTTGACGCCGAATTCGCCGTCTTCACCGATTGCAGCCTGCGCCGCTGCAATGGTCTCAGCGTCGGTCGTCAGCTTTTGTTCACCGCTGACCACCTTGGCCAGGTTCAGACCTTGCTGCTCCACCAAAGGCAGGATCAGATTAATGATTTCCTTCACTTTGCGATTGGACTCCTCCAGCATCGCCGCCACGTCCGGACGCGATTGCGTTGCTGCAGCAGTCGTGGTTCCTGCATTGCGCAAATCACCATAAGTCCCATCTTCGGCAGGCTGCGCACCCAGGGTGACCTTATCGGTGACACCTGTTTCAGTTTTTGCGTTGCTACGCGGAGCCGCGTCACGTGCGCTCGTCGCGGGCAGCGGAGATGGTCGCGGCGTGTTATTTAAGATGCTAATGCTCATGTGAACTCCTCATTCATCACATCATTCATGGAAAAATGATCGCATTGGCAACACCTTACTGACACTCGCCGCAATCATATGAGGATTAACGGCTGAAAACAGAAAAAGGTGAGCGCCGTTTTAAACCGTCGATTATTTTATTGCCTTAAAAGCAACGCAACATAAAATATCTATGAAAATCAAGGTGCTAGCCCGGTTTAAGCCTCGTCGCCTTGCGCCAAAGCTGTCATACTGTCGCCTTCCTCGCCTGTCGTGAAATGGCGCTTAACTAGTCTGTCATCGCCGTTTCCACCATCGCATCTCATGAGCGCATTGCCAAAAAATCTGTTTTCCCATTCCAGCCAGCGTCGGCACGATCTCAAGCCCGCGCCCTTCCTGCCCATGTCACGCGCAGAAATGGACAAACTGGGCTGGGATAGCTGCGACGTCATTCTGGTGACAGGTGATGCGTATATCGATCACCCCAGCTTCGGCATGGCATTGGTCGGTCGCTTACTCGAATCGCAGGGTTTCCGCGTCGGCATTATCAGCCAGCCGGACTGGCTGTCGGCCGAACCGTTTCGCGCCTTAGGCAAACCTAATCTGTATTTCGGCATCACCGCCGGCAATATGGATTCGATGGTCAATCGCTACACCTCGGACCGCAAGATACGTTCGGACGATGCCTACACCCCGCATGGCGAACCAAACAAACGCCCGGATCGCGCCGTCACGGTTTATGCGCAACGCGCACGTGAAGCCTACCCCGGCATCAATATCGTCATCGGTAGTATCGAAGCCAGCCTGCGCCGCATTGCACATTACGATTACTGGTCGGACAAGGTGCGCCGCTCGGTGCTGCCGGATTCCAAGGCCGACATCCTGATCTTTGGTAATGCAGAACGCGCACTGGTCGATCTCACACATCGCGTCGCCGCTGGTGAGCCGATTTCATCGATCCGCGATTTGCGCGGCACCGCCTTCATGGTGCCACCGGGCTGGCGTCCTACGCCGGAATGGGCCGAAGCCAATTCAACCCGGGTCGATACACCGGGCAAGGTTGAGCCGCATCCCGATCCGTATGAAATGAAGATGAAGGATCCGGAAGGCTGCAAGACCGACAGCGCGGCGGCAGCACCGGAACCCGCAGTCAAGGTTATCAAAATCATGAGCCGCGAAGAGCGCCGTGAAGCAGAACGTGAAGTACGCAACAAAACAGTAGTCCGCCTGCCGGCCTATGAAGTGGTGAAGGACGATCCGGTGCTGTATGCGCATGCCTCGCGCGTGTTCCATCTGGAATCGAATCCCGGCAACGCCCGCGCCATGGTGCAGGCACATGGTGAACGTGATGTCTGGCTCAATCCGCCGCCGCTGCCGCTGGCAATGGATGAGATGGATGGCGTGTACGACATGAACTACGCGCGCGCGCCGCACCCGAGCTATGGCAAGGCACGCATACCGGCGTGGGAAATGATCCGCTTCTCGGTCAATATCATGCGTGGTTGCTTTGGCGGTTGCACCTTCTGCTCGATCACCGAACATGAAGGCCGCATCATCCAGAGCCGTTCCGAACCGTCGATCCTGCGCGAAATTGAATTAATCCGCGACAAGGTCAAAGGCTTTACCGGTACCATTTCCGATCTGGGCGGGCCGACTGCGAATATGTATCGCCTCGCCTGCAAGGACAAGCGCATCGAAGAATCGTGCCGCCGTCTGTCCTGCGTCTACCCTAGCATCTGCTCCAACCTGGGGACCGACCATAGCAAACTGATCCAGCTGTATCGCAAGGCACGCGCGATTCCCGGCATCAAAAAAATTCTGGTCAGCTCCGGCCTGCGTTACGACCTCGCGGTGCGTTCGCCTGAATACGTCAAGGAACTGGTCTCGCATCACGTCGGTGGCTTGCTGAAAATCGCACCTGAGCATTCAGAAGAAGGCCCATTGTCGAAGATGATGAAGCCCGGCATGGGCGCTTACGACAAGTTCAAGGAACTGTTTGAAAAGTATTCGAAGGAAGCCGGTAAAGAGCAATACCTGATTCCCTACTTCATCGCGGCCCATCCGGGCACTACTGATGAAGACATGCTGAATCTGGCTTTGTGGCTGAAGAAAAATAATTTCCGTCTGGATCAGGTGCAAACCTTTATGCCGACCCCGATGGCGCTGGCGACCACCATGTATCACACGCGCAAGAATCCTTTGCGCAAGGTAACAGCTGAATCGGAAGCAGTAGAAACCGTACGTACCGGCAAGATCCGCAAACTGCACAAGGCTTTCCTGCGCTATCACGATCCGGAGAACTGGGAAATCCTGCGCGACGGCTTGCAACGCATGGGCCGCGGCGATTTGATCGGCAGTGGTGAACATCATCTGGTGCCACGCCATGCCGCGCCGTCACGCGCTATCGTCGCCGCAGAACACCGCCGCGAAACACCGGGCCCGAATCAGCTGGCGAAAAAATTCGGCCAAAACAAACCGCGCCCGGGCGCAGCCGTCGTACGCACCCCGGTCGCACGCAATGCAAATAGTGCTGGTGCCAGACCGGCCCGCAAGGCAACAACTGTCAGCAACCGCGGCGGACGTAAATAATTTAACCATGAGCGCCGCTGTCGGTTTTTTGGCTATGACAAGCGCCATCAAACCGCTTATTTGCGTTCGCACAAAAATTCCGGCGTCCTACCTCCTTTCCAATTTTCGGTTATTCTTCCGCCAAAGTTTCCGCGCTTGAAATGGCGGAGTATCGATAGGGGATCACCAATTGAGCAATTTATACACGCGCCGACTCGCACTACTGGCAGGCGACGCGCATCGCGGCCTGCTGACTCAGGGGCGCCGCGGCATAGAGCGGGAAACACTACGCGTCGATCAGCAAGGCAAACTTGCGCTTGATCCGCATCCGGCCGCGCTCGGTTCCGCACTGACCAATCCGCAAATCACGACCGATTATTCGGAGTCGCTGCTGGAATTCATTACCTCGGCCGAACCCGATGTCGCCATCGCACTAGATGAGCTGGATCGCATCCATCGCTTTGCCAATACCAAACTGAACGGTGAATTGTTGTGGAGCCAATCCATGCCTTGCACCTTGCCGGAAGAAGCAGACATCCCGATCGCCTGGTACGGTACCTCGCATATCGGCATGATCAAACATGTCTACCGTCGTGGTCTGGCGCTGCGCTATGGCAAGGCGATGCAATGCATCGCCGGCCTGCACTACAACTATTCACTGTCGGAAGACTTGTGGCGCGTCATTAAGCAAAGCGAACAAAGTACGCTGGACGACAAGTCTTACCAGTCTGAAAGCTATATCGCGCTGATCCGCAACTTCCAGCGCTACAGCTGGTTATTGATGTATCTGTTTGGCGCGTCGCCGGCACTCTCGACCCACTTCCTGCGCGGTCGCAAGCATGAGCTGCAAACCTTGTCGGACGACACGCTTTACCTGCCCTACGCCACCAGCTTGCGCATGAGCGATCTGGGTTACCAGAACAATGCGCAGGCCGGTCTGATGCCGCCTTATAACGATCTGGAAAGCTATATGCGCAGCCTGTCGCGCGCAGTACGCCAACCCTACCCCGCTTATGAAGCGATCGGGACGCGACGCAACGGCGAATGGATACAGCTCAACACCAATCTGCTGCAAATCGAAAACGAGTACTACGCCACCATACGTCCTAAGCGCGTCATCAATAGCGGTGAACGTCCGGTCGAAGCCTTGTGTGCCCGCGGCGTGCAATACATAGAAGTACGTTGCATGGACATCGATCCGTTTGAACCGCTGGGCATCAGCCTGCCGACCTCACGCTTCCTCGATGCCTTCCTGCTGTTCTGTGCATTGGACGAAAGCCCGTTGACGGATGAAGCAAACAATCGCGAAAGAACTGAAAACTTTGCCCTGACCGTGAAGGAAGGTCGTCGTCCCGGTCTGCAGTTGCAACGCGATGGTGTCGCAGTGAGTCTGCAAGACTGGGGACTCAAGTTGTTGCAGCGCATACAGGCCGCCGCCGATGTGTTGGACGCGCAAGGTACGGACCAGCAACATGCACGTGCCCTAGCCGCACAAAAAGAAAAACTGTTGAACGCGGATCTGACACCGTCGGCCCGGGTACTTGCCGAACTGCAAGCAGGCGACAAATCATTCGAACAATTCGGTTTGCGTCAAAGCGCGGCGCATGCGGAATATTTCCGCGCCCGCCCATTAAATGCCGAAGAAAATTTCTACTTCGAAACATTAGCCAAAACTTCGATCGCAGAACAGGAAGAAATGGAACGCACGCAATGCGGTGATTTTGATGCCTTCGTAGAGGCTTACAATCAAAGGACGCCACAACAATTGTGTGACTGACACCAGCCACGCAGCCGCTTACAACAAAAGCCTCCGCAGCCCCATCTACGGAGGCTTTTTTCATGCTGGGTAGCAACAATCGATGACGATATGCAATCAATTGCTATTTTGCTTCTGTGTTCGCTAACGTACAGACCCGTGCATTGCAAATCAGTAATCTCTTCCCATCGACGGCAGATGGCAACAGCGTCGAAGCTCAATCACACTATTTGCATCAGACCCCGGTCTCTTGCTTATAAAAACCAACCGGAGAGTAAATCATGATCCTGAATAAATCTAAATCGAAATGGATGACCGCATTGTTTACGGCCGTAATGCTGACCGCAGTTGTTGGCTGTGCTTCGACCTCAAAAACCGAAGGTACAGGCGAATACGTTGACGATTCGTGGATCACCACCAAAGTAAAAGCGGCCATCGTGAATGAGCCTACTTTGAAAGCCACCGAAATCAATGTTGAAACCTTCAAAGGTACAGTTCAACTGAGCGGCTTCGTTAAACAAGCGCAAGACATTCCAAAAGCAACCAGCGTTGCGCGTAGTGTCAAAGGCGTACAAGCGGTCAAAAACAATCTGATCGTTAAGTAATACAAATGAAAAAGGGGACCACGCGAGTGGTCCCCTTTTTTGCGTTCATCTGACAGCAATACCAACGACACTCCAACGCGCAAATAGTTCCATTTCAATTATTGCGCCGTATGTCAACGAACTGAAATGGGCGACCGTTAAATGGATAGCCTTCAGCCGCGCTATATAAACATCAACTCAAACATCCAAGCAGATCTCAATTGAATCGATGAGCGCACAGATACATATGCAAACGACTCTGTCATTTATCCGGAACTGCATTATGATGAATGCCCGGTAAATCTGTTTTGCGTGTAACTGCCTGACGAATATTCATTACGCGTTGTTAAACCATATCTTTTATAAGGGAATCATCATGCGCACACTAATGATCGGCAGCCTTGCCGCAGTATTAGCCCTCTCCGGCTGTGCAAATATGTCAGAAACAGAACGCGGTACCGCACAAGGTGCTGGTATCGGTGCAGGCGTAGGTGCCTTGCTCGGTGGTATCACCGGCGGCTCACGCAATATCGCAGGTGGCGCAGCAATCGGTGGCGTCATCGGTGCGGTGGCCGGCAATGTCTGGTCCAGCAAAATGGAAAACCAGAAACGCCAAATGGAGCAGGCTACCCAGGGTACCGGCGTGCAAGTCAGCCAGACCGCCGACAATCGCCTGAAACTTGAAATTCCTAGCGACATTTCATTTGCTACCGGCCGTTCAGACATCAACCCTAGCCTGCGCCCTATCCTCGATCGCTTTGCCGCTGGCCTGGTAGATAATCCGACTGCTACCGTGACCATCATCGGTCATACCGATAGCACCGGCAGCGATGCAATCAACAATCCTTTGTCGTTTGACCGCGCTTCCCGCACCCGCGATTACCTCGCTAGTCATGGTGTCGCACCACAACGCGTATATGTTGATGGTCGCGGCAGTCGTGAACCGATTGCCAGCAATGGTGATGCAGCAGGCCGCGCACGCAACCGCCGTGTTGAAATCTATGTCGCTGAACCACAAGCACAACAGCAACAACAACAGCAGCACTATCAACAACAGCAGTACCAGCAGCAACCGTATCAACAACAACCACTGCGTTAATTACAGTTTGTTGAGCTGAAAAAAAAGCCCCTGCATGGGGCTTTTTTTATGGGCAATGCTGAGACTAGTTTTTCAGCAAACCTTCATAGACTTTCTTGATACCGGTATAGCATTCGCAGATATGTGCTTCGAGGCCACTGCGATCCACTACCGTAATTTGTCCACGGCTGTAATGGATCAAACCTTCATCCTGCAATTTACGTGCGGCTTCGGTCACACTCTCGCGACGTACACCCAGCATATTGGCGATCAGGTCTTGCGTCATGCTGATCTTATTGCCTGGCAAACGATCCAGACTCAACACCAGCCAGCGGCATAGCTGCTGCACGATGGTGTGATGACGGTTGCAAGCAACGGTATGTGCCATTTGAGTGAACAGCGCTTGCGTGAAACGCAGCAGCAACTGTTGCAAGGCACCGCCACGCGCAAACTCTTCCTTCAGTATGCTGGCTTTGATGCGGAAACCATAACCAGCACTTTTAACAAAGGCACGATGCAGCGATGCGCCGCCGCCCATGAATACGTCGGCACCGACTACGCCTTCATAACCAATGACGGCGGTTTCGGATGAAGCGCCATCGGCGGTTTCATATAGCAACGAAACGATGCTGCCGGTCAAAAAGTAAACATGCTGCATTTGTTCACCGGCTTCGCATATCGTCGTACCGAAAGGCATTTCGACGAACTCGAGATGCGGTGACAAGCGCGCATAATCTGCTTCTGGCAACGCTGCCAGCAAGCCATTATGTTTAGGATGATGGCCATGCAGGCCAGCCAATGCCTTCGGCGCCAGCGGTCTGTGTTGGACGCTGCCATATGCGGCCTCGTCTTTAATGCCATCTTTCATTCTTAACGCCGCAATGGCGTTGGAGTTCACAATCTGATGGCTGGTAACTGTATTGCGAACGTTAACTGTTTGTGCCATGTGTTCCTCCCTGGATAATCAATATTTCCAAGGTTTCATCATTACACCTACAACAACACAACCAAATCAGTGCTTATCCCATTCTTGTGTGAGATGACACTGACAAAAAGATAATAAAACCATGGATATTGTTTGCAGGCGGCAACTTAAGTTCTCTTAATGCAACGTTTATGGTCTTCCATCTGGTACAGACAAAAAAAATAGCCCGCGTCCTTATGGGAGCGGGCCGAATCCAATTCTTGAGGAGTTGGAGGAGACAGGATCACTATACTGCGCCGCAACATACTCCCCAACTATCAATTAATTATTTGCATAGGTGCAATTTCATATAACGCAGGCTCTTACTCAAACTGCGTCAGCATAGGAAACGCTTGCGTCAAAAAGACCAGCAAAGGTTTCGCCACGAAGGCACCGACGATGCCTACCACCGAAATCGACAGCATCGCGACCGATAACCGCAGCGTCAGGCCACGATTATGTGCACGCAATACCAGCGGCAGGTTAATCAGCACACTGGCCAGCGACGCAATCACCGCACCGGTAGATGCCACATGTTCCGGCACCGAACCGCTAGTGACCAGACTGGCAGCGGCTGCCACCGCACTGGCGCTGGAGACCACACCACCGATCAGACTCACCGCATAGAAACCGGTTTCACCAAAACCTTGTTGCGCAATCACGCCGGCAATATGCAAGACCAGGAACACCAGACCATACTTCAGTGCCGCACTCAGCGAGAACGGCAAAGGCAGTGCCACTGCCTGCGCCGGATTCTCCACCGTCTTTTTAACGGTATCCGTATCGACGAAGAACCAGATCGCATTGATCACCAGCATTAAGAGGAAAGGTATCGATGCCGATAGCGCTGCTGCCGGCGCCAGTATCAGCAACAAACCACCGTTGCGTATCAACATGGCTGCGGTCGCCAGCAAAATCCCGCGGTAGGCGGCACTGACGGTATCACGTTGATTATCTCTGGCGCGCGAAGCCAGCTCGCTGACCGTGATACTGCTATTGACCAGACCACCAAGGAAGCCGGTCATCACAATGCCGCGCGTGCCATACATTTTCCACAGCACGTAGTTGACGAAGCCGATGCCGGCGATCAGGATCACCGTGACCCAGGCCGCACGCGGTTCAATTAATTTCCAAGGGCCGATAGCACCGACCGGCAAGGCCGGATAAATCACGATCGCCAGAATCGCCAGCAACAATGCCGAGCGCATTTCGTTTTCGGTCAAACCCAGACTGAAACCGGTTAGTCGATCCTTCCACGCCAGCAGCGCAGTGACGATCACAATAATGGAGGCTGGTGTGGCAGTATGCCCTTTGCCGCACAAGATCCCGGCCACGCAGGTAATCAACATCGCCGCCGACGTCGTCAACTCGCTGCTGTCATCAGTGCGCAAACGCTGCACATTCAAAAACACGGTCAGAATGCCGACCAAAAATAAAATCAGATACGCGTAGTTATCACCCAGCGTGCCGCCCATCGCACCCAATAAGGCGATCAGCGAGAAAGTGCGCAAGCCGGCTTCCTTGCCGCGCCGCTCACGTTCGAGGCCGATCAGCAAACCCAGCGCCAGCGCCAGACTCAGGCGCGTCAGACTCACCAGATAAGGCCATTTGATTTCAGGCAGCGACATGCCGACCTGAATCAATGGTTCGACTATCGCGTTTGCGGTATGTGGATCAGTCATAAACAGTTGTGCCAGCTATACGAAGTAAGCAGCTAAAAGATGCGTAACAGGCAACTATAAACTACCCGACGACGCTTGTCCGCTCAAAGTCCGCATGATCTTATGCGTAGCTTGCGTGGCTATGAAAATACGGTGGCATCCAGACCTGCCAGGCAGCGCATGTTGCGCAGCGCTTACCGCCCTATTCCGGCTCCGCCAGCAAGTCATCAATCTTTTGTTTGGTCTCGCTGATCACCAGCGCTTTCGCAGCATCGCTGGTATGCGCAGCGCAAGGGCCGGCAAACGCTTGCGAGATTTCCAGGCCTTCCGGGCCGTGCGTCTCTATCTCACTGGTGGCAGACCACCAGTCATCGCCGGCAGGCAGCACCATGGTGAAGATTTCATATCCCTTGTAAACAGTATCGGGTACCCGGCTCATGATTAGCTCCTTAGTTGATGCTGTTGCTATCAGACCATCCTGCGTCAAGCATCGTTCATAGATGGGGGATAAGTCAGTGATATCCCGCCGCATGCTCATGCAGTCGCATCGCTAAATAAACAGCTGTCAGCAAACAGCCTTACTTGGCGTCGTGATTGCGCGTATGGTTGCTGCTGTGTTCCAGCATGCTCAGACCCACTTTGTGCGCCTCAGCTTCTGCTTCTTCTTTAGTCGGGAAAATTGCGTCCAATGACACGCGCTGATCCGGGAACACGCAGTTCCTGTGCATAGGATTGGTAGAGTGCCCATAGACGGCCAGATGCGCCACCCAACCCTGCTCGCCGGCCAGCTGAACGGCAGAATACTCGACTTCATACTCACCAATTTTTTCAGATGGCATATGTGTCTCCTTGTCAGACAGACCATCCTAACATGGACCGCGTTTACAGTTGGGCCATGCCACATTCGCTAAAGCATGGCTGTCGACATCTGCAATCAATGCAAGAAATATCAGGAAATACCATACACATGGGATCGTCATACACGCGCATGCACGCCATAATCGCTGCAAACTACAACTCCATTGATATCTCTTCGGGCCGCCCTGGCAACAAGGCGGCCCATGTTTTTTCAGCGCGCATTTTCGCTATGCGTGCAATGTTGTGTGTTGAATGATGTGGCCACATGATTTATCCACAACGCAAAACTTATCCCCGGATTCTGTGGACAGTCCTGTGGACAACCATGGGGCTAGTTTCCTAAGCGCTTGATATGAAACAAGTAATTACTCCTGCTCAAATTGGAGATGTGCATGAGCAAGCGCTGTATTGAAAGAGTAAATAAGTCGAAAATAAGTGAAAAATAAACGCAAAAATCCCATGTACATGGGATCGTCAGCACAAAAAGATTCAGAGATACTCAAGCTGCATCTTTTCCTTCGATACTCTTTGGGGCGACTTCCTTACCGGAGCCGCCCTATTTTTTTGTGCGCAGCTTTGCAGCAAGAAAATGAATTGTTCGCCTTCACCTCAAATCATCCCGCATCACTAGCATCAAACCCCGATGCACATAGTTATGCTGCGCAGAACCCTGATCCTAGCTTGTACACCTGACGCAACACTACGCATCATACTGATTGACGCTGATAGCAGATCTTTGAAATAATGAGAATCATTCTCAACAAAGCCTAGCCAGCAACCGTCGCCGGATTGCAAGCCAGCTTGATGCCAAACCAGCATCGTATTTCTGGAGCAAGCCGTGCACGTCGCAAGTCATTCCGATTCAGTCGCTCATCTGTATAGCGATCATCATGGCTGGCTAGTCGGCATGCTGCGTCGGAAACTAGGCAACGTCGACAATGCCGACGATCTGGCGCAAGACACCTTCACCCGTTTATTGACGGCACGCAGCGAAGATATCATTCGCGAACCGCGCGCCTACCTCACCACGATCGCCTCCCGCCTGACTGCGCAATACTTCCGCCGTCTGGCTTTGGAGCGTGCTTATCTGGATGCATTGGCCCAACTGCCGGAAGAAAGCGCGCCATCACCAGAAACACGGATGCTGATCGTTGAGGCACTGACTGCCATCAGCCGCGTACTCGATGGCTTATCGCCGCGCGTGCGTGAAATCTTCCTGTTGTCACAACTCGATGGCCAGACCTATGCCGAGATTGCGACGCAGTTTGATATGTCCGTCAACGCGGTACAAAAATCGATGATCAGGGCTTTTCAACATTGCTACGCGGCGGTCTACGCCTGATCACACACCATGCAAGCCCATACCCTATTCACTGCGGCCTCCGACCGCAACGAGCCTATCGATACCAGCATCGTCAAACAAGCCATCGTATGGCTGGTTACGCTGGAATCGGGCGACGCCAGTCAGGCCGACAAGCGCGCTTGTGCCGCGTGGCGCGCGGCTGATTACAAGCATGAACAAGCATGGCAACGCTTGCATGGTCTGGGGCAGGATTTACGCAGCGGCAGCCAGCATGTGGCACCACCGATGCTGCGTTCCGTACTGCGCAACAGCGAACGCAACAGCCGCCGCATGGTATTGAAATCGCTGTTTGGACTCAGTCTGCTAGGTGCCAGCGCTGCCGTCGTGCGCAAGCAACCGGTCTGGCAAAGTGCGATGGCCGAGCATCAGACCGTTACCGGCGAACAACGCCATATCGTGCTGGCCGATGGCACCGGCATTATGCTCAACACCTCGACCGCGATCGATGTGCACTTCGATGACGATTTGCGCCAGGTTGTTCTGCATCGTGGCGAAATTATGGTGACTACGGCGCAGGACGAAGCTGGCCGCCCCTTCGAAGTCGTCACCAGCAATGGCAGCATACGCCCTATCGGCACACGCTTTACCGTCCGTCAGAATCTGGCCGACCCAACTACCGTGGCGGTGCTAGAGGGCGCAGTCAAGATCATCCCTGATAACGGCGTCAGCATGCGCGTCAACGCCGGTGAACAAACCCGTTACACCGCACTTGCGGCACTGCGGCCTTATCCACTGGACGACAGCATTACCGCCTGGACTGAGGGCGTACTAGTAGTCGAACGTATGCGTCTGGCCGACTTCATTAATGAACTCGACCGCTACCGCAAAGGTGTCATGCGCTGCGAAGCCGATGTGGCCGAACTGCTGGTCAGTGGCTCCTTCCCCTTGCGTGATCCGGATGCGGTACTGGCCTTGCTGGCAGAAACCCTGCCGCTGCAGATCCGCACCATGACACGCTATTGGACCACGATCGCTGCCCGTGCAGAGACGTAAAGCAAGGCCGCACACCCGTCAGAAAAAATATTTTTAATTGCGTAGGCAGGTTTTCACGATTCAAGCATCAACAGGAATAGAGGTGCTGCAAACACCAGCAGCGCCGCCACTCCAGCTTGATACGAAAAGGAAACTCCATGCTTCAGCAATTCCAGCGCGATGCCAGTCCGCATCGCTCCCTGCCGACGCCCATGACCCCGATAGCCCACGCCGTATGCATCGCCCTGTGCGGCGTCTTACTGACAGCTGGGCCAGCGCTGGCGCAAAGCACAACCAGCGCTGCGGATGCCGCAACGCAGTCCTCAGCCGCACGCGCATACAATATTCCGGCAGGTTCACTGGATCAGGCTTTGGGCAATCTGGGTCGTACCGCTGGCGTGATGATCGCGATCGATCCGGCTCTGACCGGTGGCTTGCGCAGCGAAGGCCTGCAGGGCAGACACAGCGTCGATAATGCGCTCAACATTTTGCTGGCGCCGCATCAGCTGGAAGCCATGCCGGGTGCTAACAGCGGTTACAAACTACGCCGCAAACCGGTCAGCGATACGACGCTGCCTGCGGTGTCGGTCACCGCTCCGGCACGTGATGCCAGCTCGGAAGGAACTCGCTCTTACGCCACGCGCGCAATCACCATCGGCAAGAGCACACAATCGATGCGTGAAACGCCGCAGCCAGTCACCGTGTTGACGCGCCAGTTTCTCGATGACCGTGTACTACCCGACCTGACCGATGTATTGCAAAATACCCCGGGGGTTACAGTGGACTACACCGACACAGAACGCGTACGCTATTTTTCCCGCGGCTTTGAGATTGATGCACTACAAGTCGACGGTCTGACCTTTAGCCAAGCCGGCTCCGCCTTCGTACAACCTGATACCGCGGTACTGGATCGGGTCGAAATCCTGCGCGGTGCTTCCGGCATGTTGCGCGGTTCCGGCAATCCATCGGCAACTGTCAATATGGTACGTAAACGTCCTACCAGTGAGTTTCAGGGATCGGCCGGGCTGACACTGGGTTCGTGGGACCGACGCCGTCTGGAAGCTGATGTATCCGGACCTCTGAACGCCGCTGGCACCCTGCGTGGACGTCTGGTCGTGGTAGACGACTCACGGGATTTTTTCCAGAAGGCTCGTAAAGAGGACAAGCAAGTATTTTACGGTGTGCTCGAAGCGGATCTGACTTCGCGCACCAAACTCACGGCCAGCCTGCAGCACACAGACCTGAACGCGACAGGCTCATGGGGCAACCTGCCCGGCAACTTCGACGGCACACCGCTCAATCTGCCACGCGATACCTTTTTGGGCGCTTCCTGGAACCGCTGGAATCGTTACAACGATCAGTCCTATCTGGAGCTGGAACACCGCTTTGATAACGACTGGACACTCAAACTAAACGCGGCCTACACGCAATTCCGTTTGAAAGACAACGGTTTTAAACAAAGCTATATGACGCCAGTCGGCGCACCCAATCCTTATCTGATGAACGTGACAACCGCGCAATACACCGGTGCCGCCAACGATCAACTGGCACTGGGTGCGGTAGCCAATGGCTCGTTTAATTTACTGGGTCGCAAACATACATTGGTGATCGGCGCGGAAAGCACGCGCAACAAAGCAACCGACAGCATCGGACTTGGAACGCAGTATTCAAAAACCATAGACATCCGTACCTGGGATCCGTACACCAGCTATCCGGAACGTGAAATCACCATGCCGACCAAAGGGAATGCGCCCAACACAACCAGCCAGCAAGCGCTGTTTGCGACGACACGATTGTCACTGAGTGATCCGCTCACCGCCATCGTCGGTGCACGCGTCAGCTGGTGGGATTACAAGTCAGGTGCGGCGGCAACCAGCAGCTATGAAATCAATAAGGAAATCACTCCTTACGCGGGTTTGATCTATGACATCTCGAAAGAAATCAGCGCATACGCCAGCTACACAGAAATCTTCAGTCCACAAAACGTCAAGGATGCCAATGGCGAGATCCTCCAGCCTGTACGCGGCGAAAGCTATGAAGCCGGTGTAAAAGGTGAGTTTTTTAATGGCAGATTAAATGCATCGTTCGGCGTCTTCCGTATCAACAACGTCGGCAAGGCCGTGGACGATACCAGTTCGGTCAATCCCTGCCCACCGTACAACACCAGCGGCTACTGCCGCATGGCTGGTGGCAAGCAGCGTAGCGAAGGCTGGGAACTGGAATTGGCTGGTGAAGTAGCACGCGGCTGGCAGGTAATGGCTGGCTACACCAACACGCGTACCCGCTACATCATCGATACAGCGGCGAACATGGGGCAGCCGCTACGCAGTATCGATCCACGCCACTTGTTCCGCTTGTTCACCACTTATCATATCGGTGACGAAGTAAAAGGTTGGACAGTAGGCGGTGGCGCGCAAATGCAAAGCGACTCTTTTGTAAAGACTGGCAACATCACTTCGCGTCAAGGCGGCTATGCGGTGTACAACGCCATGCTCGGCTACCGTTTCGACAAGACTTACTCAATACAGCTCAACGTCAACAATCTGTTTGATAAGGTCTACTACAAGAAATTCGCACCTACCGGCATCGGCTACTACTATGGCGATCCGCGTAATGTGATGGTTTCATTGCGGGCTAGCTTCTGAGCGACAGTAAGCAAACTCAATAGAAAAAGCCCGCTTGCGCGGGCTTTTTTATTCAATCTTGGTGGAGACAACGGGATTCGCCTACGTTCCGCAGGCCGCGGTTGCGCTTGCAAGCGCAACCCTTCGAATCCCACGCGCAGGCCAAACTTTTGGCCTGCTCCTCTGCGCCAAATAAAAAAGCCCGCTTACGCGGGCTTTTTTATTGAATCTTGGCGGAGAGGGTGGGATTCGAACCCACGGTACGGGAAAACCGTACGCCTGATTTCGAGTCAGGTACATTCGACCACTCTGCCACCTCTCCTGATACAACCTTCGCGATGGTCGAATACCGCGAAGCCAAAAAGTATATCAGAGTCTTGCGCGAAGGGAAACCTTCTCTTCAGATAGTTACGCATGATTCGCAAAATATTCCACCCGCTTGCCTGAATCAACGCCCGTCTACAAATACGACATTATCAATAAGGCAATGTTTCCCATCATCATCTTGTCATAATTCATCAGTAACATTCGGCAGAGATAAATCCGTCCAGCACCAGCAGCACCTTAGCCAAGAGTCACCGTGATGTTGTTTTCTCCTCTACAGCCTAGCAAGTCAAGAAACCATCCACTCGTCGATAAGGCCGTGGCGTTGTCAGCCATTTCCCTTCCTCAACCGCTCAGGTTTAGAAACAAGGAGATTCGTGTGCCCACCTCTGCCCAACACATTGCGTCAAATGACGATGCGGAGCAAGCGCCCGATCACCTTGTGCAACGCTTGAAGGAAGTCATAGAGCATCGTCAGCTGACGCCGCTGTTCCAGCCCATCATCCGCATGCAAACCGGCGAGATCATAGGCTACGAAGGCTTGATACGCGGGCCGTCCGACAGTCCGCTGCACTCCCCTTTGAATTTGTTTAAGGTCGCACGCTCCTGCAATCTGAGCGTGGAAGTCGAACATCTGTGCCGGCGCATCACACTCGAAAAATTTGCTGAACTGCGCCTGCCCGGCAAGTTGTTCCTCAACGTCAGCCCGGAATGCCTGATACAACCCGACGTTAAACATGGTGAAACGCTGGGTTATATCCATGAAGTCGGCATCAATCCGGAACGCGTGATTATCGAGCTGACCGAGAGCCAGCCGACTTACGATTACGATTTGCTGCGTGAAGCCGTCACGCATTACCGCGCCATGGGTTTCCGCATTGCGATTGACGACCTCGGCGAAGGCTTCTCCAGCCTGCGCCTGTGGTCGGAGCTGCGGCCCGAATACGTCAAGATCGATATGCACTTCGTGCAAGGCATCAACCTCGATCCGATCAAGCTGCAGTTCGTGCGCTCCATCCAGGAAATCGCCGAGAAGTCCGGCACCATCGTGATTGCCGAAGGCATAGAAACCGATGCCGAATTATTGATGATCCGCGACCTCGGTGTCGCCTATGGGCAAGGTTACAAGATCGCCCGGCCGCACGCCAATCCGGCCACCACGCTCTCTACCGATTTACGCAACCTGTTGCGCCACAATGGCGTCGCCGTATATCCGCATGAAAACGGTCGCGGCCACAAGATGCTGACGGCGATGAAGCTGTTGCGCAGCGTGAAAGCGGTGGCACCCGAGGTGCATAACAACCGCATCTATGAAATGTTCAATAACGATCCGACGCTGGAAGTCATCCCGGTAGTATCGAACGGCATACCGGTCGGCCTGATTACACGTGCAAACCTGATTGACCGCTTCGCCCGCCCTTACCTGCGCGAATTGCATGGCAAGAAGTCCTGCACGCTGTTCATGGATGCCAATCCACTGATCACTGATAAAAATACCGCGCTGCATGCGCTGAGCCAGATCATTGTCGATGCCGATCGCCATCACCTGTTCAATGGCTTCATCATCACTGATAACGGCCACTATATGGGCATGGGTAATGCGCACGACCTGATGCGCGAAATTACGCAGATGCAGATCAATGCGGCGCGTTATGCGAATCCGCTCACGCTATTGCCGGGCAACGTTCCTATCGATGAACATATAGACCGGCTGCTGGAAAACGGCACGCGCTTCTGCGCCTGCTATGTAGATCTCGATCACTTCAAACCCTATAACGATGTATATGGCTATCGCAAAGGCGATGACATGTTGCGCCTGACCGGCAAAATCCTCAGCGGGCATTGCGATCCGCAAAAGGATTTCGTCGGCCACATCGGCGGCGACGATTTCATTATCCTGTTCCAGAGTGAAGACTGGGAGCAGCGCTGCCGCGCCATCATCGATGCCTTTGTCGCCGCGGTGCCCGACTTCTATTGCGTCGAAGATCGCAAGAAAGGCGGCTACATCAGTGAAGACCGACGCGGTAAGCAAGTCTTCCACACGCTGGCCACCATTTCATTGGGTTTGGTCAAGGTGGAGCCGGGGCACTACGGCTCGCACCATCAGATTGCGATTGCAACCGCCGATGCGAAAAAGCAGGCGAAAAAAATCCCGGGAAACAGTCTGTTCATAGACCGTCGCCTGGGACCTTATGCGATGGAAAAGCAGAATGACGACGATGCAGCGCAGGAACTGGCTGCACCTGTCATTTAATCTGCATCAAGCTTGTGGCGTCAGACGCTGCAAGCCGCCCATGTAGGGATGCAAGACTTCCGGGATGGTGACGCTGCCATCGGCTTGCTGATAGTTTTCCAGCAAGGCGACCAGGGTACGACCAACCGCCAGGCCTGAACCATTGAGCGTATGTACCGATTCCGGCTTGCCCTGCGCATTGCGGAAACGGGCTTGCATGCGACGCGCCTGGAAGGCTTCGCAATTCGATACCGACGAAATCTCACGGTAGGTATTCTGTGCCGGCAACCACACTTCCAGATCGTAAGTCTTGGTCGCGCCAAAGCCCATATCGCCGGTACACAGGGTAATCACGCGGTAAGGCAGGCCCAGCTTCTTCAGGATGTTTTCTGCATGGCCGCACATTTCATCCAGCGCTTCGTAGGATTTTTCAGGATGCACTACCTGCACCATTTCGACTTTGTCGAATTGATGCTGACGGATCATGCCGCGCGTATCGCGACCATAGCTGCCTGCTTCCGAACGGAAGCATGGCGAATGCGCGGTCATACGGATAGGCAAGGCATCGCCGGCGACGATTTCATCGCGCACGATATTCGTCAGCGGCACTTCAGCGGTAGGGATCAGGTACAGCGCCTCGCCCTCGCCTTCCTGGCCGCCTTTTTTCACCGCAAACAGGTCGGCTTCGAATTTCGGCAGCTGGCCGGTGCCCTGCAGGGAATCTGCATTCACGATGTAGGGTGTGTAGCACTCGGTATAACCGTGCTCTGCGGTATGCGTATCCAGCATGAACTGCGCCAGTGCGCGATGCAGGCGCGCGATGCCGCCTTTCATGACCGAGAAGCGCGAACCGGTGATCTTGGCCGCCACATCGAAATCCAGGCCGAGCGCAGCGCCGACATCGACGTGGTCGCGGATTTCAAAATCAAAAGTACGCGGCGTACCGACTTTGCGCAATTCGACATTGCCGGCTTCGTCCGTACCGACCGGCACCGATTCATGCGGCAGGTTGGGGATAGCCAGCATGAATTCGCTGATCTTCGCCTGGACCACATCGAGGCGCGACGCCGATGCTTTCAACTCATCGCCGATACCGGCCACTTCCGCCATGACTGCGGAGGTGTCTTCGCCCTTGCCTTTCAAGGCGCCGATTTGCTTGGACAGCGTATTGCGCTTGTTTTGCAAATCTTCAGTACTGGACTGAATCTGCTTGCGCTCTGCTTCCAATGCATTGAAGGCGGCGACGTCGAGTTTAAATTTGCGGCCAGCCAGACGGGCGGCAACGCTATCGATGTCTTTACGAAGAAGTTGAATGTCTATCATGGAAAAAAGCTAAAAGATGAGATAAGGAGAGATTGTACCAAGCCGCAAGCCAATTCCAACGCAGCCGGAAAAATTCATCGCTAAGCGGCCCCCGCCACCCGGCCTGCGTTACCATTGCCTTACTTTACGAACTCAGCACACAGAATCATGGAAGATCCAAGCGCACCACGTCCCGTCTCCCTCACCGCCCTGATCGTCGGCTTGATCATAGCCCTCGCGCTGGCGATCTGGGGTGGCGTCCAGTTCCTGAATTCCGGCCACAGCCTCGGCTATGGCGTGATTGCAGGTGTCAGCATCGGGGCGGCGTATGCCTTCCTGAAGCAAATCCGGATCCGACGTAACGAAAAATAAGCGATAGCTGAAATCCGGCTTTAGCCACTATTTCGCTTATTCGCCAGCCTCGTCATCCCACTTCCGCAGCAGGGTCAGTTTTTCAGCGATCTTGATTTCCAGACCTCGGGGCACCGGCTGATACCAAGCTGGCTCTGGCATATCGTCAGGCAGGTAAGTTTCGCCAGCAGCGTAAGCATTGGGCTCGTCATGCGCATAGCGATACTCATGACCATAGCCCAGTTCTTTCATGAGCTTGGTCGGGGCATTGCGCAGATGCACAGGCACCTCACGGCTTTTGTCTTGCTTCACAAAGGCACGAGCCGCGTTGTACGCGTTGTAACCGGCATTGCTTTTGGCCGCGATGGCCAGATAGATGACTGCCTGCCCCAGCGCCAACTCCCCTTCCGGGCTGCCTAGGCGCTCATAGGTCAGTGCCGCATCATTGGCGATCTGCATCGCTCTCGGATCAGCCAGACCAATGTCTTCCCACGCCATGCGCACAATGCGGCGTGACAGATAGCGCGGATCAGCACCGCCGTCCAGCATGCGCGTCAGCCAGTAAAGTGCAGCGTCTGGATGGGAACCACGAACCGACTTATGCAAGGCTGAAATCTGATCGTAGAAATTATCCCCGCCCTTATCAAAGCGCCGTGAATTCAGGGTTAAGGCATTCTGCAGAAAATCAGCTGTGACCTTTTTAGTACCGGTGGTGTTGGCAGCTGTATTCGTCTGCTCCAGCAGATTCAGGAATCTGCGCGCATCACCATCGGCGTAACCAATAATGGTGTCCGTCGCCTGCTCGTCAAACTCAAGGTCGCCTAGTGCCTTCTCTTGCGCCCGTTGCAGCAGTTGCTTCAGTTCCTCGTCGCTCAGCGACTTCAGCACATAGACCTGCGCGCGTGACAAGAGCGCCGAATTCACTTCAAAAGAAGGATTCTCAGTCGTGGCCCCGATGAAGGTGACCAGACCGCTTTCTGCATAGGGCAACAGAGCGTCTTGTTGTGACTTATTGAATCGGTGAATTTCATCGACGAACAAAATCGTGTGCTTGCCCATCGCCAGATTCTGTTCCGCCTGCTCCATCGCCGCGCGTATGTCTTTCACGCCAGAGAACACGGCGGACAAAGCGATGAACTCGCATTCGAAGGCACTGGCGGTGAGTCGTGCCAAGGTGGTCTTGCCAACACCGGGAGGGCCCCAGAAGATCATCGAATGCGGCTTGCCCGACTGAAAAGCCAGTCTTAATGGCTTGCCCTCGCCCAGCAAATGCGACTGTCCGACTACCTCGTCCAGCGTCTTCGGGCGCAGTGCTTCGGCCAGCGGCGCAGCAGGCTCGCGTGCAAACAAATCAGACATATTGAACATCTCCACAAATCAATGCATGTGGTTCGGCAGGAAGGATGGAACGCATAAAGCCTGATTCAGAAAAGTCGAGGGTAAGAACGAAATCGACGCCAGTCGAATATTTCAACTGGCGTCGCGATTATTTTACAGGGCTGCCGTCAGCGGCAGCATTGAGCAATTACTGAAAAACGTCAGCACCTTTCGGCACCACAAACTTGAACTGATTCGCCGGCATAGGCGGATTCTTTTCAAACTTGGTGAAGGTCAGCAAAGATACCTGGCCGAAGGAATCACGCAGTTCCATCGCTTCCGGCACGCCATTGCGCAAACCGATACCAATGTGATCGAAGGTGGTGTCTTTGGCTTTAGGCGTCGCTTGCAGCCACTCCAGGCCATTCTTGGTGCCCGCTTCTTTTAGCGTGAAGTTCTTTTCCAGATCATTGCTGCCAAACAGGATGGCGGCCGGTGAAGAACCGAGCGCATCGCCCAGTTTCTTGATCGTGACCTGATTCAAATCCTTGTCGTAGATATACAGCTTGTCGCCATCAGCCTGCAGCAACTGCTCATACGGCTTTTGATAAGTCCAGATGAATTTACCCGGACGCGCAAAGGTGAAGGTGCCGGTCGATTTGTTCGATACCTTGCTGGTGCCACTTTCTATCTTCACCAGTTGCTGCGTGAACTCACCGCGGGCCGACTGCGTCGACGCCACAAAAGATTTGAACTGATCCAGCGCGGCCGCATGGGCAAAGCGCGGCACTGCCAGCGCAGCGCCCACCAGCAAGGCACTGATCAACAACGTACGTGGGGCAAAAAATTTTGTAACCAAAGATTGCGATTGCTTCATACCATCCCTTTATTCAGCTGTATTTCCAGCCGGCACCAGAATTTCACGATTGCCGTTGGACTGCATGGTCGAGACCAGACCGCTTTGCTCCATCTGCTCCAGCAGACGTGCGGCACGGTTATAGCCTATGCGCAAATGGCGTTGCACCAGCGAGATGGATGCCCTGCGGTTCTTCAATACGATGGCTACCGCCTGATCATACAAAGCATCCGCTTCGCCACCGCCGCCACCTTCGGCACCGAGTGACAAGTCGCCATCTTCAGCAACGCCCCCCTCTAAGATGCCTTCTATGTAGTTTGGTTCACCTTGCGCCTTCAGGTGGTCGACCACCCGATGCACTTCTTCATCAGAAACAAAGGCACCGTGCACCCGCACCGGCAAACCGGTACCCGGTGGCATGTACAACATATCGCCCATACCCAGCAGTGCTTCCGCGCCCATTTGATCGAGAATGGTACGCGAGTCAATTTTGCTGCTGACCTGGAACGCAATACGGGTCGGGATATTCGCCTTGATCAAACCGGTGATGACGTCAACCGATGGACGTTGCGTCGCCAGAATCAAATGGATACCGGCCGCACGTGCTTTTTGCGCGATACGTGCAATCAGTTCTTCCACCTTCTTGCCGACCACCATCATCAGATCTGCCAACTCGTCGATGATGATGACGATGGTAGGCAGTTTTTCCAATGGTTCCGGTGCATCCGGAGTCAGGCTGAACGGATTCGGAATTTTTTGTTCATTCTTCTCCGCTTCGGCGATCTTGGTGTTGTAGCCGGCGAGGTTACGCACACCCAGTTTGCTCATCAGCTTGTAGCGGCGTTCCATCTCATTGACACCCCAGTTCAGCGCATGGCCGGCCTGACGCATGTCGGTCACAACAGGTGCCAACAAATGCGGGATGCCTTCGTAGATCGACAATTCCAGCATCTTCGGATCGATCAGGATCAGACGCACCTGATTCGGATCGGATTTGTAGAGCAGCGACAGGATGGTTGCATTGATACCGACCGATTTACCGGAGCCGGTGGTACCGGCCACCAACAGATGCGGCATCTTGGCCAGATCAGCGACCACGGGATTACCGGCGATATCCTTGCCGAGCGCGACGGTCAAACTGGAAGAGCTGTCGTTATAAACCTTGGAGCTGACGATCTCGGTCAGGCGCACGATCTGGCGCTTCGGATTCGGCAATTCCAGTGCCATGTAATTTTTACCCGGGATGGTTTCCACCACGCGGATCGACGTCAGCGACAGCGAACGCGCCAGATCGCGCGCCAGTCCGACAATCTGACTACCCTTCACGCCGGTCGCCGGTTCGATTTCGTAACGGGTGACAACCGGGCCCGGATACGCAGCCACCACTTTCACCACGATGCCAAAGTCCGAGAGCTTTTTCTCGATCAGGCGGCTGGTGAATTCCAGTGTTTCGATGCTGACGGTTTCCTGCGATTGCGGTGCTTCATCCAGCAAAGACAGTGGCGGCAGATTGGTGTCAGGCAAATCATTGAACAGCGAGACCTGACGTTCTTTTTCGACGCGTTCGGATTTCGGTACCGCGACGATTTGCGGCTCGATACGGATAGGCGGCGCATCGACAATTTTTGCGCGCTCGTTGACCACGACCTCTTCACGTTTGACCGCTGCCACCACGCCGACCTTGCGATCTTCGCGTGCGCCGTACAGATTACGTATGGCCTGGAACACCAGCTCTATGGTTTCACCTATGCGCTCAGCTACACCAAGCCATGAGACGTGGAAGAACAGGCTAAAGCCGAGGCCAAACAAGAGCAGCAGCAAGAGCGTCGCGCCCATGAAGCCAAAGGTATTTTGTGCCGCGCTACCTATCAATTCACCCAAGACGCCGCCCGGAGTGCGCGGCAAGGCCGCTTTCATCGAGTGCATGCGCAGGTATTCGAGCGCGACGCTGCCTGTCATCAACAGGAAGAAGCCAATGCCACGAATCAAACCTTCCTGATGATGTTCAGGCTCAGGTTCTTTTTTCAGCAAGAAACGTTGCGACAGGCGACGATAGCCGACCCAGACATGGCGCAACAGGAAGACGCAAATCCACCACGCCGACAAACCAAAAATAAACAGCAGCAAGTCGGCCAGCCAGGCGCCGACGCGGCCGCCGACGTTATGCAGCTTGGCCACGACATTGGCGTGCGACCAGCCCGGATCGACCGGCGAATAGGTCAGGAAAATCAGTATCAGGTAAAGAGTAAGAGCAGCAAGTACCAACCAGCGTGCTTCGGACAGAAGCCGCACGAGTCTGCCCGGTAATGGAGGGGCTTTTGTGGCGTCGGTCTTGCGAGTATAGGCTTGGCTTGTTTTAGTCATAAATCCAGACGCGGTAGCGTCAATAATCAACATGCACGAATGCCGTGCTTGTAACACGGGAAACGGCGTAAATATTGCAAAAAGCACAGAATGAAAGCTAAGTAAGCGCCGTTTCTGGCCGCCGCCCCTGCTAGCACGGCTGGTTCGTCTATAATCTTAACCAGTTTTTCCCGGTTACACCGAATAATTCAGGAACAGCTTGAAATTTGATGCTGTAGCGACATATATAAGCATGTCGCACCGAAGCATGCAGCAAAGGGTTTTACTGTTACAAACCGCTTTCCGACTCACTTTTTACGATTACTTATCCTCATGTCCAGCGCAAAACACGCCCACGTTTTAATTCTCGGCTCCGGCCCCGCCGGTTACAGTGCTGCAGTCTATGCCGCACGTGCCAACCTCAAACCGGTTTTGATCACCGGCGTCGAGCAAGGCGGTCAATTGATGACCACAACCGATGTTGAAAACTGGCCGGGCGATCCGCTGGGCGTGCAAGGCCCGGAACTGATGCAGCGTTTGCTGCAGCACGCCGAGCGCTTTAACACCGAAATCATTTTCGATCACATCCACACCACCAAGCTGGATGAAAAACCGATACGCCTGATCGGCGACGCCGGCGAATATACCTGCGACTCGCTCATCATTGCAACAGGTGCTTCTGCGCAATACCTGGGCCTGCCATCAGAACAAGCCTTCATGGGCAAAGGCGTGTCCGCCTGCGCCACCTGCGACGGTTTCTTCTATCGCAACCAGGAAGTCGCGGTCATCGGCGGCGGCAATACCGCAGTCGAAGAAGCGCTCTACCTGTCGAATATCGCGAACAAGGTCACGGTCGTGCATCGCCGCGACAAATTCCGTGCGGAAGCGATCCTGATCGACCGCCTGATGGCCAAGGTCGCCGAAGGCAAGATCGAGGTCAAATGGAATTCGACACTGGAAGAAGTCACCGGCGACGATAGCGGCGTGACCGGCATCACGATCAAGTCGACGACCGACGGCAGCATCACGCCGATCAAATTGCACGGCGTCTTCGTCGCAATCGGCCACAAGCCGAACACCAGCATTTTTGAAGGCCAGCTGGATATGAACAATGGCTACATCAAGACCAAAACCGGCCTCGAAGGCATGGCGACCTCAACCAGCGTACCGGGCGTGTTTGCCGCCGGCGACGTGCAGGATCACGTCTATCGCCAGGCCATCACCAGCGCCGGTACCGGCTGTATGGCGGCACTGGATGCGCAACGCTATCTGGAAAGCCAGGAGTAAACTATCCTGCGCCGCCTGCCGGATCTGTTCCGGCAAGCGGCGCAGTACTGCTTTAACGATGATCCCTTAGCCTTTTGGAAGTACTGTCATGCCTGCTTCGATCAAGGATTTTGCCGCACTCAAATCTTTGCACAAGGATTTGAAGAAGCAGGAAGAAGCGCGCAAAATTGCCGAGGCTGAACGCCTGCAGGCAGAAAAAACCGCAGCACTCGAAGCCGACCTGTTCCGCCGCAGCATAGGCGACGTCGCCCCACTCAACCCTCCCGACAAGCTGCACAGCAGCAGCCCGCGCCCTTTGCCGATCGCACGCCAGCGCCTGGCCGATGAACAAGCCTCGCTGCGTGAGTCGCTGTCCGACGACTTTACCGTGGAAACCCTGCTCGATACCGATGATGCGCTGAGCTATGCACGCAATGGCATAGGCCCGGACGTGATCCGCAAATTGCGGCGCGGTCATTGGGTCATACAGAGCCAGCTCGATTTGCATGGCTTGCGTACCGATGAAGCGCGCGAAGCATTGGGTGAATACCTGCGGGGTGCGATCAAGCGCGGTTTGCGCTGCGTCCGCGTGATCCACGGCAAGGGACTGGGCTCGATCAATAAAGAGCCGGTCCTGAAGAATAAGGTAAGGAATTGGCTGACGCAAAAAGACGAGGTCATCGCCTTTTGCCAGGCCAAGGCCGCCGACGGTGGCGCCGGTGCCTTGATCGTGCTGCTCAGGGCGAGCTGAGCCAGCGGCAAGCTGACCAGGGCCTGCGCCGGTCAGCTACATAAGGCCAAGCCTTATACCGCTTCCGCGCCAGTTTCGCCGGTGCGGATACGAATGACCTGTTCCACTGCCTGCACGAAAATCTTGCCGTCGCCGATCTTGCCGGTACGCGCCGCCTTGATGATGGCATCCACTGCCTGCTCGACGCCGGAATCGTCCACCACCGCTTCCACTTTGACCTTAGGCAGGAAGTCGACGACGTATTCCGCACCGCGATACAGCTCGGTATGGCCTTTTTGACGGCCAAAACCCTTGACTTCAGTCACGGTCAAGCCGGTAACGCCTACTTCGGCCAGCGCTTCACGCACTTCGTCCAGTTTGAATGGCTTGATAATTGCGGTTACTTGTTTCATCAGTACTCCCTCAGTTAATTGTGCACTTGCATAAGTCTACGCCGTGGATGGCTCCGGCTGAAAGCTTTTGTTCATTTTGCCATCATTCACGGAATTTGGATGTGATCGGATAACGCCAGTCCCGCCCGAAAGCCCGGTGCGTGACGCGTATGCCGACCGGCGACTGGCGCCGTTTGTACTCATTAATCTTGATCAGATGGGTGATGCGCGCCACATCTTCTGGCCGGTAACCGGCTTCGATGATCTCGGCCCCACTCTGGTTTTCTTCCATATACATCTGCATGATGGCGTCCAGTACCTCGTATGGCGGCAAGGAATCCTGATCAGTCTGGTCTGGCCGCAACTCGGCGGATGGGGCGCGCGTCAGGATACGGTCCGGAATCACATCCGACACCGTGTTGCGATAAGCGCACAGGCGATACACCAGGGTTTTCGCAATATCCTTAAGCACGGCAAAGCCGCCCGCCATATCGCCATACAGCGTGCAATAGCCAACCGCCATCTCACTCTTATTACCGGTCGTCAGCACGATCGCACCATGCTTGTTCGACAAAGCCATCAGGATGGTGCCGCGTATACGCGCCTGTATATTTTCTTCCGTGGTATCCGGCTTCAAACCCTGGAACTCGTTTGCCAGCGTGCGATTGAAGGCTTCGAAACAGTCGTTAATGCCGATTTCGTCGTAACGCACACCAACGCGTTTAACCATATCGCGTGAATCAACCCACGAAATCTCGGCCGTGTAAGGTGACGGCATCATGATTGCGCGTACCTTGTCTGCACCGAGCGCATCGACCGCGACCGCCAGCGTCAAGGCCGAATCCACGCCGCCGGACATGCCGATCAGCGCACCGGGGAAGCCATTCTTGCCGATATAGTCGCGCACACCCAGTACCAGCGCCTTATACACCTGCGCTTCGACCGACAATTCTTCGACGATGGTGCCATCTACCGGTTGCCCGCCCTGGAATTCGATGATCTGCAAATCCTCGACGCAATGCTGTAATTGCGCACGGATCTCGCCGGCCTGATCCAAGACAAAGGAATTGCCGTCGAAAATCAACTCATCCTGACCACCGACCAGATTCGCATACACCATGCTCATGCCATGCACGGTCACATTCGCGTGCATCACATCAACCCGCAGATGCTGCTTATTCATATGGAAGGGTGAGCCATTCGGCACCAGCAACACTTGCGCACCCGCTTCAGCGGCACGCGCAGGTGCATGCGGGAACCAGGTGTCTTCGCAGATGTTGATACCAAAGCGCACGCCTTTTACATCGAATACCAGCGGCTGGTCGACCGATGTGAAATAACGCTTTTCATCAAACACCGTCGCATTCGGCAAATCATGTTTGCAGTAAGTGCCAGCCACACGGCCGTTCAGCAGTACCGATGCCGCATTAAAACGCTGCCCGTCCTGCTCAAACGGATGGCCGACCACCACATGCACACCATGCAAAGAAGCCAGATCGGCGGCGAGTGCCAGCAACGTCTCTGAGGTTTTTGCGTAGAATGACTGACGCAGCAGCAAATCTTCCGGCGGATAACCGACCAGCGACAATTCCGGCGTCAATACGATGTCGGCACCCTGTTCAGCGGCGCGACGGGAGAATTCAGCAATCTTGGCACGGTTACCGGCGAGATCGCCGACGGTGCTATTAATCTGCGCGATGGCGACTTTGACTGTCATGGCGTGAGTAAGAATAGAAAACTACAAAGTAACTAAAAAGCTGACCAATGAAACAAGCTCAACCCAGCAAGCGCCAGGATAAAGTTGAATCAAAGTGAGTGAAGCTATCAACGAAACTGTTAACGCATTTGCTAATTATCGCACGCGTATCGTCACTTCTCTGTCAGAAATCGGCCAAAACGCTTGGGATGCGCTGGTGCAACTGCAGGATGAGGCGAATCCCTTCCTGTCTTACGCCTTCCTCGACGCCCTGCATGAAAGCGGCTCTGCTTCCGCCAAATCCGGCTGGCAGCCGCAGTTCCTGACGCTGTGGCAGGCCGACCAGCTGGTCGCTGCCCTGCCCTTGTATGCCAAAGGCCATTCCTACGGCGAGTACGTGTTTGACTGGGCCTGGGCCGATGCCTACGAACGCAATGGCCTGCAATACTACCCGAAGCTGCTATCCGCCATTCCGTTCACGCCCGTCACCGGCAGCCGTCTGCTGGCACGCGACGCAGAAGCGCGGGCCGCGTTGATTGCCGCCATATGCAACGTACAGGAAAACAATTCCTTCTCATCGACCCACATTCTGTACCCGCCACCAGAACAAGCCGAACAATTACGCGAAGCCGGTTTTATGCTGCGCAGTGGCGTGCAATTCCACTGGCTCAATGCCGGTTACCGCCATTTCGACGACTTCCTGGCGACACTGGAACGCAAGAAACGCAAGAATATCCGTGCCGAACGGCGCAAGGTGCAGGAGGCTGGCGTCAGCTTCCGCCACATTTCCGGCCATGAAGCGAGCGCCGAAGACTGGATCTTCTTCAAGCGCTGCTATGACCATACCTATGCGATGCATCACTCGACGCCTTACCTCAATCTGGATTTCTTCCAGCGCATAGGTGCCAGCATGCCGCAGAATATTTTGCTGATCGTGGCAGAACAAGATGGTCGCCCTATCGCCTCGTCGCTGCTGATCCATGACGAGCAAACCGTGTATGGCCGCTACTGGGGTGCGATCCAGTATATCGATAGCCTGCACTTTGAAACTGCCTACTACCAGCCGCTGGAATTTTGTATCGCCGCCAAGATGGCTTGCTTTGAAGGTGGTGCACAAGGCGAGCATAAAATGGCGCGCGGCTTCCTGCCACAAAAAACCTGGTCGGCCCATTGGCTGGCGCACCCGGCTTTCTCCGACGCGATAGAAGACTTCCTGAAACGGGAAAGTGGCGGCATCGACTCTTACATCGATGAACTGAATGAACGGAATCCCTTCAAGCGTTGAGCTTCCATCAGATGCGTCGGAATTTGCTGCTCGCTTTTGTTGACTTTAAGCAACTAATTTATAGTCTACACTTGTCACCATCAACGCCGCAGTGCATGCTGGTTGCACAATGACATTGAGCACATCGCGCCCCAACGGCAACACCCAAACCAGGCTGATACGCGTCGGGCGTTTCGCGATCAAACACGAGCTCGGCCGCGGCTCCATCGGCGTGGTGTATCTGGCGCATGACCCCATCATAGACCGTGATGTCGCGATCAAAACCTTCCGCAGCCGCCTGTCGCTCCTCGAAAAGAAGCAGCACGAACAACAGTTCATCAATGAGGCACGTGCCGCCGGACGGCTGGCCCACTCCAATATCGTCACGATCTACGAAGCCTCCAGCGAAGGTGACGCGACTTACATTGCAATGGAATATCTGCAAGGTCGCGAACTCAACAAAATGCTGGATGGCGGACATCGCTTCACACCGAACGAAGTCGCGTCCATCAGCTGGAAAATCGCCGACGCGCTAGAGCATGCGCACCAGAACGGCGTGATACACCGTGACATCAAGCCCGCCAATATTTTCCTCAGCCCCAAACTGCAGCCCAAGGTGGTGGACTTTGGCATCGCCCGCGCGCCGAACCGGGTCGCCGATCATCTGCACAAGGCCGACGAGCCTTACACCCTGTTCCATGACAACATCCTCGGCACCCCGAACTATATGTCGCCGGAACAGGCGATGGGTCTGGCAGTGGACGCCCGCACCGACATCTATTCGCTAGGCGCCGTGATGTATGAAATGCTGACCTTCCGCAAACCGTTTCAGGCAGCAGATACCGATAAATTGCTGCATCAGATTTCGTTCAAGGCAGCGGCTGAACCACATACGATAGAAGCCGGTATTCCACTGGCATTATCAAAAATCGTCACGAAGGCAATGAGCAAGAAGGCCGACAAGCGTTACCAGAATGCGCAAGAGATGGCGCTGGATATCAAACGCTATCTGGCCCGCGCACGCCGCGACAAGGGCCGCAAAGACAAGCTGGAAGTGATCGCCGAACCATTGTCGTTCGAAAGATCGCGCTTATTCTGGCCGATCTGTGGCGGCATCGTCGCCCTGCTGATCGCCGCCTACTCGTTCTGGCGCGGCTAGGCCGGCAGCCTGCTCGCGCGTAACGGGGTAAAATCCCGGGTTTAGGCCGCCGTATTTCCCATGAGTCCCGTCGATATCCTGCTTGCACTTGCGATTGTCAGCATCTGGGGCTTCAACTTCGTAGTCATCAAAATTGGCTTGCAAGATCTGTCGCCGGTTTTGCTCACCGTCCTGCGTTTCGTTTTCGCCGCCTTCCCGCTGGTGTTCTTTATTAAACGCCCGGCCATCCCCTGGCATCTCTTGTGTGCCTTTGGCTTATTCCAGTTCGCCTTGCAATTCACTTTCCTGTTCTCAGGCATGCATCTGGGGCTGACGCCTGGACTGGCGTCGCTGGTCATGCAACTGCAGGTATTTTTCACGATAGGCCTGGCCATCCTCTTCATCGGCGAACGACCACGCATCACGCAACTGGTAGGCGCGTTGATCGCTTTCTGCGGCATGGCGCTGGTGGCTTACAAGCTGGAGGGCAAAGCGACGCTGATAGGCTTCTTGCTGGTGATCATCGCCAGTGCCTGCTGGGCCACTGGCAATATCGTTACCAAGAAAATCGGCAAGGTTAATCCGCTCGCGCTGATGATTTGGGGTTCGCTGGTCGCAACACCACCCTTGCTCGTGGCATCGCTGCTGATGGAAGGCAGCGCCAGCTGGGTCGCTGCTGCAGAGCATATGAATTGGCGCACTTTCGGCAGCGTCTTGTATCAGGCCTATCCGAATACCATGTTTGCGTTTGGCGCGTGGGCGGTCCTGATGCGTAAATATCCGGCCGCCACCGTGGCGCCATTTACGCTGCTGGTGCCTATCATAGGCATGATAGCCGCGGCCTTGATCCTGGATGAAGCTTTGCAATGGTGGAAGATACTGGCCTGTGGCCTGGTGCTCGGCGGGCTGGCCTTTAATCAGTTTGGGCAGCGCTGGCTGGCCAGACGCGGCATCATCTGAGTCCGATGGGGTGAACTGAGCAGCGTGGCCAGTCACCCTATCCAACCCAAATCAGTTAGCCGCTACTTGAAGACCACCGTCTTGTGATCATTCAGCAGAATTCTATGCTCGATGAAATACTTCACCGCACGCGCCAGCACCACACACTCGACATCGCGGCCTATTGCGGTCAGGGTCGCCGGATTCATTGCATGATCCACCCGCTCGACGTCTTGCTCGATGATAGGTCCCTCATCCAGATCACCGGTGACAAAATGCGCAGTCGCACCGATCAGCTTCACGCCACGTTCATGCGCCTGATAATAGGGCTTCGCACCTTTGAAGCTCGGCAAGAAGGAATGATGAATATTAATGGCACGCCCCTCCAGCGCCTTGCACATTGCCGGTGACAGGATCTGCATATAACGCGCCAAGACCACCAGATCAATTCCGGCAGAGCGCGCGATTTCCAGCACGCGTTCTTCCTGCGCCCGCTTCGCTTCTTCCGATGCGCCGGGTGCCAAAGGCAGATGATGGAAAGGAATGTTGTAGCTCGCCGCCAGCTGATAGAAGTCCGTGTGATTGGAAACGATGGCGGGAATTTCTACTGCGAGCAAACCGCTCTTGTAGCGGAATAGCAAATCATTGAGGCAATGACCGATTTTGGAAACCATTAGCATGACACGTGGTTTCTTGCGCGCATCATGCAGTTGCCAGTTCATTTGCATGCTCTCTGCCATCGCCGCAAAACTGGCGCGCAATACGGCGTCACTCAGAGAAGGCTCTTCAGCCGCGAAATAAACACGCATGAAAAAGAGTTGCGATTGCGCATCACCGAACTGAGCCGACTCGATAATATTGCAGCCATGCTCGGCGAGGAAACCAGATACGCGTTGCACGATGCCGCGTTGATCGAGGCAAGACAAATTAAGTATGTATTCGGGATGCATGATAGTGACCTGAATGACACGCCTGAGCTCAAGCGGGGACTTTATTGTCGCACGGCTTCCTTGTTCGGAGGAAACGGCTGTCCACCAGACCTGTGAATCAGACTATCCGGCAAGTGTAAACGCACACAGCCCATCACAACGCCGTAAGCGACGCTGTAATGGGCTGCCCCTGCTGCCTTTGCGCAGCAGGCATTACCTTGTTGCCGAGCTTAAACGCTCTTGGCTACGGCCAGACCTTTGGCCGGCGCCTGTGCACCGCCGACTTGTACGTCACCGGCCAGCTGGCCACCTTCTTCAATCACGACATTGCCGTAACGAATTTTTCCGGAGACCTTGCCGGACGCATAGATCACCAGCTTCTGGCGTACCGTCAGTTCACCATCAAAGGTGCCGTGAATTTCGGCAATATCAATTCCAGCCGAACCTTTAAAGGAGCCGTCTTTTGCGATCTGGATCACACGCGAATCCATCGTCGCTTCAACGAAACCTTCAACTACCAGAGTGTCGCAATCGGTGATTTCAACGCCCTTGAGTTTAATGTTCGGACCGACGATCAGCTTGCTGCCAACTTCATTGGTATGGGATGACGACGATGAGCCGGACGCATTGAAACCACTTGCAGGAGTTGATGCCTTAGGAAAACTGGAACTGCCTGAGCTAGACAAAGATGAGGAAGAGCTGGTCGTGCTCAGTGGAGGATTTGGCGTATTGGAATCTCGCTTGCCAAAAAGCGTGTCTGATCGAAGCATGAAATCTCCTGAAAATAATTGTCGCGATGACGTTATAAAAATGAATAAAAACGATGAATGAATACGCTTGCAGCATCGGCAGTACATCGCGCGTAACGGCATCCCGGCTTATCTGTTTTGCGTGGTGGCAATGCGACTTGTAGACAAGCAATGCTCCCTACTTCACACAACCAACGATTGGTGTCCAAGTCGTTTTGAAAGTTCACATTTGTTACATTTTTATAAAAAATATTTTGCCTAAAATTTAGGCAGGAAGTTTTTATACGCAGCGTAAAAATTACAAAGAAAAATATCTGCAATAAAGCCCAAGCAAGAACAGTTAATAAGTTGCTTTTCGCTACCAAGCTGGCGAGCGCGCAAGCAAAAATATCGTGTAAATAATTCCCTACCCTTGCAGACGAGCCTCGCGCTGCGACTGCGCTGATGGCTACTCATCAATCAGCTCGACAATCTGCCGAGCTTGACAATTGCTTGCCAACAAGTAACCTTGTGCGGTCGTACTTAATAACAAAAACCAATAGGGAGTAAAAATGACTGACGCAGCTGTTTTCCCAGCAGTATCTGAACACCCGTCCCCAGCCTCTGATCAGCCTATCCGCTTCTCCTTCAGCGGCACCGGCAGCGAGTACTTCCGCATCTGGATCGTCAACCTGCTGTTCTCGCTGTTGACTCTGGGCATTTACTCGGCCTGGGCCAAAGTACGCAGAGCCCGTTATTTCTACGGCAGCACCAGCGTGGCGGGTACCAGTTTTGAATATCACGGCAATGCTGTTGCGATCCTCAAGGGACGCATTGCGGCAGTCATTCTGATTGTGGTCTACAACATCGCGGTCGAAATGTCGCCGATAACCGGCCTCATCATGTTTATAGCAGCGATGGCCATCACGCCGTGGCTGGTCTGGAAAAGTCTTCAATTCAAACTGTATAACAGCAGCTATCGCGGCATCCGCTTTGGCTTCCGTGGCACCTTGATGGAGATTTACTGGGTCTATCTGGCCTTGCCTATCTTCACGCTGCTCACCTTCTTCGGCCTGGCACCTTTTACGCACCAGCGCATCAAGCAATTTCAGCACCGCGAAAGCCGCTTTGGTACTACCCACTTTTCATTCACTGGTACGGTAGGTAGTTTCTACAAAGCCTATTTGCTGGTGGTGGCGATCTGGCTGGCTGGTGTGGCTGCCATCTCCATCACCTTCGGCGGCACGCTGGTTTCGATGCTGACGATCAACACCAAGGATACGGAAGCGGTGATGGCGGCTATCGGCGCGATCATCTTGTTCGGCTCGCTGCTGTATATCTGGATGTTCTTGCTGATCCCTATCTTTGCGACCCTGATCCAGAATTTGATCTGGAACAATACGCAGCTCAATCAGCATCGTTTCCTGAGCGATATGAAGTGGACGCGCATGGCCTTCATCACCATTACCAATATCCTCGGCATTATCTGCACACTGGGTCTGTTCCTGCCCTTTGCCCAGATACGTGCGATGAAGTATCGGGTGGAATGCATGGCCTTGCTGCCGGACGGTAGTCTCGAGACCTTCATTGCCGCCAGCAAGCAAGAAGTGGCAGCGACCGGCGAAGGTGTGGCCGATCTGCTGGATTTCGATCTGTCGCTGTAAATGCAAGATACCGGCATGGGCATCCCCGCCCTTTACTTCGATGGCAAGACCTCACGTGTCCATCACGTGCAGCTATCGGTAGAGGCGGGTTGCGCCAATATCTCGGGTGACGCCGAACGCAGCTGCGCCCTCAGTGAGCTGCGCGTCTCGGAACGGGCGCGCGGCACCAAGCGCAAAGTGACGTTTCCCGACGATGCCTATCTGGAGATCGCCGATAGCGCCGCCTTCGACACCTTGCTGGCCGATACCGGCCATCAGGATTCCTTCGTGGTACGGATGCAGCAAAGCTGGCGCGGTGCACTACTGGCAGTGGTGGCTACCTTGCTGACACTGACGCTCAGCTATGTGTATGTGTTGCCGCTGGCATCGGAAGCGATTGCCAAGATGCTGCCGGAAAAAATTGAACGTTCGATCAGTAATGGCATGCTGGATTTTCTTGATCGCCAGATCTTTGCTCCCAGCCAGCTCCCGCTGGCGCGTCAACAGGCATTGACAGAGGAATTCAAAAACTTGCGCGCACCGAAGGAAGGCGTACCTGAGTACCGCCTCATCTTCCGCAAGAGCAAAGTGGGTCCGAATGCTTTCGCACTGCCATCCGGCGAAATCATCCTGACCGATGAACTGGTCAAACTGATGCAGAGCGATGAGCAAATCATGGGCGTACTGGCGCATGAACTGGGCCATTTACATGAACGGCATCTGATGCGGCGCGTAGTACAAAGCTCGGCGGTCGCTGCCTTGACCACCGTATTATTTGGCGATGCCTCAGCGATCGTCGCAAACATCCCGACCCTGTTGCTGGATATGAAGTATTCGCGCGATGCGGAACGGGAAGCAGATGACTATGCGATTGCGATGATGAAAGCGAATGGCATTGATTTATCGCATATGGCAGCTGGTTTTGAAAAGCTACAAGGCAAAACGGATGATTCGTCTACGCCCTACCTGTCTAGCCATCCATCGACCACAGAACGTATAGAGCGCATACAGAACGCACGCTAGGAGTAAAGCGAACGCATAAAAAAAAGCTGCCAGCAGTGAACTGCTGGCAGCTTTTTTATTTGTTTACAAAGCTTAGTTACGAACTACGCGTTTGTATTCGTTGGTGCGGGTGTCGATTTCAATGATGTCATCGCTGCTGACGAACAATGGCACTTGAACCGTGTGTTGATGCGCTTCGACTGCGTTTTCAATACGCGCTTCTTTCAAGACGTTACCCGAAGTATTGCCTTTAACTGCTGGCTCCGAGTACACGATTTGACGAGCGATAGTGATAGGCAATTCAACCGAGATCGCTTTGCCGTCGTAGAACACTGCTTCGCATTCCATGCCGTCTTTCAGGTAGTGCAATGCATCACCCAAGTTTTCTTCTTCGATTTCGAACTGGTTGTATTCTTCGTCCATGAATACATACAGCGGATCAGCAAAGTACGAATAAGTAACTGGTTTTTTGTCCAGAACAACGACGTCGAACTTGTCGTCACCGCGGAATACGTTTTCCATCGGTGTGTTGGTCAGAAGATTTTTCATCTTCCATTTGTATGTGAAGCCGGTGCGGCTCGAACCATTGACATCAGAACGCAATACGATCATAGGTTTGCTGTCGACCATAATGATGTTGCCAACGCGAATTTCTTTTGCAGGTTTCATAAAAAGTGTACGTAAAAAGTGGGTTGCATAAAAATCATCGGTCGCCTCCCGCCCAACAGCGCCGTAAGCTCACGTTTGATCGAATTATAAATTAGCCGAGCATTATACCTTTTCTGCGCGCGCGACCTAAGCAAGCGTGGTGGCAAATTTCAACAAATTTGACGCCAAATCGCCATTTTCCAGCATTTGACGCTGCCAATCGGTCGATTTCTGCACTATTTCCGGCATATCCGCCTCTACCGCAGGCCACAGCACGGCCCAATCCGCCGCTTCATCAGCGCCGGCCACGGGCGCGCCGTTCCAGTAAAACGAAAAAGTCGCCAGACTGGGAACTGCCGCCACATAGCGTTGCAAAAATGCACGCAATTTCTTGTGATGCAGGTTTTCATCCTGCGGATAAATATGCCAGACGAAAGGCCGCCCGGCCCATTGCGCGCGCACAAAAGAGTCTTCGCCACGCACGAAATTGAAATCGCAGGCCCACAGCAGCTTGTCGTAATCCGGCTGCGGCACAAAAGGCAGCACCCGCACCGTCAATGCGCCCCGACTGGCAAATGCACCGGCTTTGGCCTCGCTGCCGAGGAAAGCCTGCACTGCTTCCGTCGCCACACCTTCCGGCACCAGGCAGCAAATCGGCGCAGCACCGTTTTGCCATACCCGGAATAATTCTGCGACCGGTGCATACGGATAGCAAAACAGCGACACCTTGGTCGCCGCCATCTCGCCCGCCGTTACGCCAAACTGCGCGAGGAAAGCCGCCATCGCGGCCGGATCGGCCTGGAATTGCAGGCGCTGCTGTTCCAGCCCCGCTTCGCGCAACAAGCCACCGGTCTTGTCGGTAAAGCCGGGAAAGAAAAAGTGTTTGATCAGCGGCAGGCGCGGATGCGGCGAAGTCAACAGATGACAACCCTCGACCCATTCTTCCGCCGTCAGCCCTTCCAGGTTGAACCAGCGCGGGCGCGGTTCGCACTGCGCCATCGCGGCGATATAGCCGGGTGGAATATCCACCGCAAAGAATTCAATGACGATATCGGCCACGTCGGCCGTCGTGTATTCGCCGTCCTGGCTCTGCCAGTGACGCACGGTGACACCGGCCACCTGCTGCAGCTCGAGATCCGGCGCCACTTGCGGGCAGATGCGCCGGAAGCTGAGCAGGTCGTCGACCCACAGGGTAACCGCGATATTGTGTTCTTGTTGCAGCTGGCGCGCGAGGCGCCAGCAGATGCCGATGTCGCCGTAGTTATCGACGACACGGCAAAATAGATGCAAGGTGGTGGGAGAAGTCATACTACCGGCCAAAATTCAATCCCAGCATGATAGACGATCAGCCACCTGCTGCGCTGAATCAATGTGCACCTGCTGCATCGGCACCGCCGCTGGCCTTGCTGCGCTTGGTAATCCAGATAAAGCCGATCAGGCACAGGAACATGATGGCCGACAACCAGAACAGATCCGTTGCCGCCAGCGTACTGGCCTGCACCGTCATCTGCCGGTCTATCACCGCCCACGCCGCCTGCTCCGACATGCCACGCGAAATCAATGCCTGCACCGCCTGGCCGAAGGCCGGATTATGCGGGCCGGTGTATTCGGCCAGTTGTGCATGATGCAGGATGGTACGGTTATCCCACATGGTCGACATCACCGAAGTGCCGATACCGCCAAACATGATACGCACGAAGTTCGACAAACCCGCGGCGGCCGGAATCTTGTCCGGTGATTGTCCGGACAGGATGATGGAGGTCAGCGGGATGAAGAACATCGCCATCGCCGCGCCCTGGATCACGGTCGGGATCATCAGCGTCATCATGTCGACGTCCTGCGTAAACTGTGAACGCATGAAGAACACCAGCGAGAAAATCAGGAAGGCGGTCGTCGCCACCCAGCGCGCATCGATCTTCGGCAGCATCTTGCCGACGATGGGCGACAGGATAATCGCGAAGATACCGACCGGCGCCATCACCTTGCCGGCCTCGGTCGCGGTATAGCCTATTTGCGTCTGTAACCACAAAGGCAGGATCACCAGGCTACCGAAGAACAAGCCATAGGCGACTGAAATCGCAATCACGCCGCCACTGAAGTTGCGCCCCTTGAACAGGGACAAATCAACCACCGGATGTTCTTCGCCTATCTCCCAGATCACGAAGTAGATGAAAGCCACCACCGCGACCGAAGCGAGGATGATGATTTCACCGGAGTGGAACCAATCCAGTTCCTTGCCCTTATCCAGCATCAATTGCAGCGAGCCTACCCACAATACCAGCAAGACCAGGCCGACCTTGTCGATAGGCAGTTTGTAGGTGCGGGATTCGCGCTCTTTATAGATGGACCAGGTGGCCCATGCGGCAAAGAGGCCGATAGGAATATTGATAAAGAAGATCCACGGCCACGTATAGTTATCCGAGATCCAGCCGCCCAGCAGCGGCCCCATGATAGGCGCCACCAGCGTCGTCATGCCCCAGAACGCTAGCGCCATCCCGCTCTTGGCGGGCGGATAACTGGACAATAGCAAGGCCTGTGACAAAGGAATCATCGGTCCCGCCACCGCACCTTGCAACACGCGGGCAGCGATCAGAATTTCAATACTGGGAGCAAAACCGCACAGGCAAGACGCCAGCACAAACAAGATAATGGAGCTGATGAACAAACGCACCTGACCGATGCGTTGCGTCAACCAACCGGTCAAGGGTACCGAAATCGCATTCGCCACCGAGAACGAGGTAATCACCCAGGTGCCCTGCTGCGGCGAGACACCAAGGTCACCCGAAATCGCAGGTATTGAGACGTTCGCAATCGATGAATCGAGCACGTTCATGAACACTGCCAGCGACAAAGCCAGCGTGCCGATAATGAGCGGCGTACCGCTCAGTGGCGGCACCGCAGTACGAGGAGTGGCGCTCATGATTTAGTGTTTGCCTGTAGGCGCTGCCTTAGTTACTGCCTTAGTTACTGCATTACCGGCGACATTATTAGCGGCAATAATCTGGGCGACACGCGCGGCCGCATCATTGCCGGCATCCTGAAACACTGCCGTCTGATACACCGGCTCAGTGCGTGGCGCCGCAGTCGAGGTCAGCGAAGTGCCTTCCGATTTGGCGATATCGACCTCAACCTGCATCGACAAACCAACGCGCAAAGGACGCTCTGCCAGTTCCTTAGGATCGAGCGTGATGCGCACCGGAATACGCTGCACTACCTTGATCCAGTTACCGCTGGCATTCTGCGTCGGCAACAAAGCAAATGCCGCACCGGTACCTGCCGATAAACCGGCTACCTTGCCGTGATACTTGACGCTGCTACCGTACACATCTGAATACAGCTCAACCGGCTGACCGATACGCATCTTGGCAACTTGTACTTCCTTGAAGTTGGCATCTACCCACAAGGCGTTCAATGGCACCACCGACAACAAAGGCGAACCCGGTGCAACCCGCTGGCCGACTTGTACCGAACGCTTGGCGATATAACCGGTAATCGGTGCCAGCAAGGTATTGCGTGACAAAGCCAGATAAGCGGCCTGCACCTGCGCTGCCGCACGCTGCACATTCGGATGCTGTGCCACCGAGGTACCGTCAGTCAGGGCCTGATTCGACGTCAGTTGATCGCGTGCAGCCTGCAATGCAGACTCGGCTGCGATCGCTGCCGTGCGCGCATGCTCCAGATCCTCTTTCGCCACCGCACCGGTACCGCTCAACTCCTGGCGGCGCGCCAGATCGTCACGGGTGCGTGCCACATCAGCGACACGTTGTGCCACGGCGGCATTCAATGCACTGTTATTGACGAACAAGGTACGCACTTCACGTACCGTCTGCGCCAACTGGGCCTCGGCCTGATCCAGCGCTACCTTCGCATCGCTGTGATCCAGATCTATCAGTGGTTTGCCAGCCTGTACCAATTCGGTATCGTCGGCATGAATCGCGACCACGGTACCGCTGACCTGCGGTGTTACCTGCACTACGTTACCGGCAACATACGCATCATCGGTGTCTTCAAAATGACGCGCGTAAATTGCCCACCACACGCCATAGGCGATCAGGAGCAAGGCCAGCAGCACAGATACGATGATCAGTCGCTGACGGCGTTTGCCATTGGTTTTAGGGCTTGTTGCTTCTGCTGCTTCTGGGCTGGTCGTATTCATGATGCACTTCTCACGGAGGTGGAAACGGGTGTTGAATTGGAGTTATCTGGCTTGACTGAGTTAGCTTGATTCAGGTCTTGCGCTTGCGCGTCGAAACCGCCGCCCAAAGCCTTGATCAGCATGATGCGCAAATCACTGCGCCGGGCTTGCGAGTCAAGATCGATGCGACGTTGCGATAACAAAGTCATTTGCGCCGATAGTACCGGCAGCATATTGGTGGTGCCGACACGCTCACGCTGTTGCGCTAGCTGGAAGCTATTCGACGAGGCACGTGTAGCCAGCTGCTGCTGTTCGCTTTGCAGCGTCGCCGCACGCAGCGATTGCACCTGGTCGGCGACGTCATGCAGCGCTTCGGTCAGCGTCTGGTTATACATCGCCACCAGACCGTCATACGACGCGACGCGTCCTTTCAGGTTGGCACGCAGACTGCCGCTATCGAGTATTGGCAAATGGATGGCCGGTCCGACGCCGACCACGCCACTACTGCTTTTCAATAAGTTATTTAAACCCAGGCTGGAGAAACCGGCGAAGGCCATGATGTTGACGTTGGGGTAGAACTCGGTCTTGGCGCTATCGATGTCGCTTTGTGCAGCTTCCACATTCCAGCGTGCCGCGACGATGTCAGGACGACGACCGAGCAAACCGAGCGGCAAGGCATCGGGCAAGGCTATCGCCACTTCAGATGGCAGATACGGCCGTTCAATTTGCAGACCGCGATCCGGACCTTTACCGAGCAAGGCCGCCAATTGATTACGCGTCAGTGCAATCGCTTCGTTCAGTTGCGCATTTTCAGCGCGCAGACTGGCCAGACTTTGCGTGCTTTGCTGGTTTTCACTTTGATTACCGAGACCGACTTTAAAGCGCAGTTGCGTCAGACGCTGGATCTCGGCGCTGGCTTTCAACTGTTCCTGATTCAAATCCAGTTGTCCGTATTGGCGTGCCAATTGCACCCATGCGCGTGCCACTGCAGTCGAAAGCACCAGCCGCGCATTGTATTGCTCAGCTTGCGCCGCTTTGCCGGCCGACAAGGCACTGCGCAATTGCGCCGCATGCTTGCCCCAGAAATCAAAGTCGTAAGAAAAATTCAGCGTCAGCTGATTATCCGATTTGTACTCACCGCCCAGTGGTGGCGGGATGATGCCGTTTTCGGTATAGCGCTGATACGTGCTGCTGGCATTGGCCGACCACGACGGACGCGCATTCGCACCGGCGGCATCGGCAGCGGCCTGGGCACCGGCAACGCGGGCTGCGGCTACTTGCAGATTGGGATTGCCGGCAATCGCTTCATCCACCAGAGCCTGCAAAGGTGCACCACCTATGCTTTGGGCCCACGAGGCATCCGGCCATACCCCACCCTGTTGCGGCAAGGAGCTCGCACTGGCGTAGTCACTACTTTGATTCAGATTGGCGCTGGTTTCTATGCCCTTGTAGCTGGCACAGGCACTCAGCAAAACTGCAGCACAACAGGCGGCCAGCAAACCCCGGAACGGGAAGCTGCTGCCTGCGTATGAAGAAGTGTTCATGATGGTTCCTGCTTAGTATTTTGATGGGGCTACTTACTGCCTTTTTCCGCTACCGGAGGCTCACCGGCACTGCTATCCAACAATTTGCGCAACAAGCTTTTCAAGGTCGCTACTTCTTCCACGCTGAAATCGGCAAAGCTCTGATTCATGACCATGGAATAAAAAGTCGGTAATTGCTCGGCGAGTGCGGCACCGGTTTCTGTCAAATGCAGGTCGATCACGCGACGGTCATCACCACGTGGTTTGCGCACCAGCATGCCGCGCTTTTGCAGGCGATCCACCATCCGCGTCATCGAGGCAGAATCCAGATAGAGCTCACGCGCTAACTCCGCAGCAGTAGAAAAATTACCGCTGGCCAGCATCATCATCACCGCGCCCTGGGCCGACGTGATGTCATGCGCAGCCAGCTTGGCGTCGACTCTTTTCGCCAGTTTGGTACGTGAACGCGCCAGCAAATAACCAACGCTGTCTTCGATGCAATAGCTGCCGGGAGGAAACTTTTCTTTCATATTTGTCATAATAGGGGTCATGTCAATAACTGCATAGGCAGCTATTATGCCAAAAAGTTCCGGAGTTTGCTTGACGGCTGAAAACAGGCCGCCTGAGCTCAGTAAAAAGTGGGGGAAAAGTGAAGAACTACAGAGGCAGAAAGGAAGCTGAGTGCGTTTGAGCAAACGCACTCTAGGACAGCATCAGGCGCCGGCCGCGATCAAAAGCTGGGCAATCTCGGTATAGCCTTTTTCTTGCGCCAGCGTCAGCGGTGTTTTGCCATACTTATCCGTCATATGCGGATTGGCACCATGCTCCAGCAGCAGTCGCACGATTTCTTGTTGCGTGGCGCCGCCATCATTGAGCACGATCGCTTCCAGCAAAGGGGTCCAGCCGACGAAGTTGGTGTGATTGACGTTGATTTCGGTATGCAGCAGGAGCTCGCGCACAATATCGAGATGACCTTTTTCGCAGGCCGGAGTCAGGCCGACACCACCGAAGCGTGACAAACAATTCAAATCCGGATTTGCCTGCAGTGTGATGCGCAACAAGCGCAAATCATTATTCAAGCACGCCAGCAGAAACGGATTAAAGCAGGTTTGATCCTGTTTGTTGATATCCGCACCGGCAGCGATCAGGTGCTCAACGCATTCATAGTGTTGCTTCAGACTCGCCAGCGTAATGGCAGTGCGGCCCTGACGATTCGTCGCATTAATGTCGACGCCCGTCGCCAGCAAGACGCGCAACTGTCCGAGATCACCCTCTTCCGCCGCCTGCAAAAACTGAATAACTGCTTCGCTGTTCAACATACATCCTCTTCCATCAATACAAGTCGCTCGCTGTTCCACACAGCCACACTGCGGCAACTCAGCAGTAGCAAGAAGTTTGCATGCCGAGTAAGGCGTGAAAATATTTCATGCTAGCTGCATGCACTCTCCATCGGCAATACGGAGTTTGACGCATGTGCGCGCAGAGTCAAATGTGCGCACGCCTGTCATCAGGCACAAATCAAAGACACAAAAAAAACACCACGCGTCTGCGTGGTGTTTTTAACTTGGCGTCCCCAAGGGGATTCGAACCCCTGTACTCACCGTGAAAGGGTGATGTCCTAGGCCTCTAGACGATGGGGACAGAAAACTGTCCATACTGGCCTTACTACTTCCTGCACTACTCAAGCACCATTCGGCGCCAGAGATGCATGCACACAATCTGCGCTGCGAGGATTCGATAAATCAAAAATCCAAAAAAAACACCACGCGTCTGCGTGGTGTTTTTAACCTGGCGTCCCCAAGGGGATTCGAACCCCTGTACTCACCGTGAAAGGGTGATGTCCT